>Ga0307373_10000028_pt1 | contig 203394 bp, 188 predicted proteins | sample OX2MG_FD_202534 | JGI IMG/M metagenome (GOLD analysis project Ga0307373, IMG submission 202534) | Soil microbial communities from Risofladan, Vaasa, Finland - OX-2 | ecosystem: Environmental > Terrestrial > Soil > Coastal area > Acid sulfate soil | place: Finland: Risofladan, Vaasa...
CCTTGAACTCCGGAGTGAACGACCGACGAGGTCGTTGATTTCTCGGTTTCTTGGTTTCCATGATGAACATCCTTTCCTGGGTGATACCCCAGATATTGGATGTCCGTCAAACCGAATCAAGCCCAAAGCTCCTCCATAGCATGGAAGCCCCTGTAGCCCTAATGGGTCTTCGGCGTTGATCGGATTGTCGTTGGTAAATACATACGGCTGGCTCGTCTGCGCCACTATTGGATCAATACTTATGAACTGATCAGTCGTGGGATCGTAGTACCGGTTAATGAGGTAGATAAGTCCGATCGAATCAGTGTACGAACTCTGGAAGCCGAACGGAGTGACTTTGGAGCCCGAACTCAGCGTCTGATTGCCGTAAACAGAATAGACCGCCATTTCCTGAACGGCCCCCAGCGATCCGGTGTTGCCGCTGTAGGCGCCCTGAACCCCAGTCTGGTTTGCGACGAGATAGGAGATCGAGGTTCCGCTCGACGTCGTCGTTATCTGCTCGACCGGCGCGGTGCCGCCAAACAGAAGGTCTCCGTAGATGTAGCTCGTCGTAGTCGTTGCGCCCGAGGTGGTCGAGGCATCATTTATGTTGAGCGGGATCGATCCCCCCAAGACTTGGTCCCACGTTGAGGTTGTCGTCGTGGTGGCACTAGCGGGGACCGTCGCCTTCAACAGGTCTGCGAAACTCGCGATTCAGGGGCTCGTCACGTTTATTCTGCAGCGGGTTGAATGAGATGAGTTCGTAGCCACTCGGCCGTACGCCCTTCGTTCCATTCCCCCGAAGCGACAGAAAGCACAGCGTGCTCGGCTTCATCAATGGACGGATAGGGATTCCACAACCACCCATTCATGTCAATGAAGAGTCGGAGCGTCACCCATGCTGCACGTTTGTTGCCGTCGAGCAGCGGATGGTTCTTCGCAAGCCGCACGAGCAACACTGCCGCCTTATCGACAAATTCCGGGTAGAGGTCTTGCTCGCCGAAGCCGGCCGACGGAGCGTGCAGAGCGGAGTCAGCCAGATCCAACTTGGTAGCGGCGAGAAGCGTTTGATCATCGAGACCCGTAACAGCACCAGCGACGGCTAGAAAGTCGGTCAGGTCCGGATACTCGACGCTCACTTAGCGAGACGTTCGAGCAACTCGCGATCCTCTTCGATAATTTTCTTCAACCGAGCCTTAAATTCCGGGTTCTTCCGACGTCGCTCGACAGCCTCAACGAGAGACTGCTTGACGGTCTCGTTCAGGCTCACACCGTCCACGCGAGCAATCGCTTCGGCGTTGGCCGCGACGTCGTCGGGGATTCGAATGGTGAGGTTCTTCGTCATGGTGTCATGATACCACTTCACACAACGGAGAGACACTGTGGAGTCGCCCATGAGGTGGCGACTCAACGACCATGGGGCAGCAATCTCTGCTTTAATTTGCTCCAATCTTGCTCCACTTTTCATCAATATGCATGCTCCACAACGAGCTCAAAGCCAGCAAAATACTCTATTTTCCATCGTTTCCCATCAAATCCCACATGAATCTCCGGATTAGGAAACCATTGCTCTATCCATACTGAGCTACGGGAGCGTTGCCTTTTTGCTCCATTCGTGCTCCACTTTTGACAGAACACAGAAAATCGCTAGGAGGCAGTAATAACTGTACCGGTACGTACGTTCTCCCCCCTTGGCGTCAGTCCCCACTCGACACCTAGGACTCTCGATGCCTCCTCTTGATTTCATTCGATCCATTTGCCATTGCCAAATTAGGAAATTTGGCAAGAAATAGAAGAGTTTGGGGTCTAGAAATAGAAGAGTTTGGGGTCTAGAAATAGAAGAGTTTGTAGCACGTACGCGCTACGCTTTTCCTATGAATTCTGGAACCACTTTTGGCGGTGAATATCGCCGGCGAATTGTCGACGATGAGTTAGACGAACTAATGGCCCAACTTCCAGTCACTGTTCTTGACGGACCCAAGGGGGTCGGGAAAACAAGCACCGCGCTAAAGAGAAGCACGTCAATTCGACGCCTCAATCGAACTTCCGAACGGAGCGCGCTGGTTGCAGATCCACTGATAATTGCCAACGATCCTCCTCCACTCTTGATCGACGAGTGGCAGCTCGTCCCGGACGTCTGGGACGCCGTACGAGAAATTGTCGACAGGGATCTCACGCCTGGTCATTTCATTCTCACGGGATCGTCCCCAATGCGCAACACTCATTCCGGCGCCGCACGAATGACGACTGTTCGCATCAGGCCCCTGACACTGCCCGAGCGAGGCGTCACGCGACCTACGATTTCGCTAGCGGAATTACTGACCGAACCGTCGGTAAAGCCAACTGGCCGAACGAAGGTATCTCTCGAGGACTACGTCGAGGAAATCATCGCCGGCGGTTTACCGGGACTCCGCCACTTGTCCGGTCGAGCACATCGCGCGCAACTTAATAGTTACGTCGAGCGAATAGTTGATCGCGATCTTCCTGAGGTGGGATTCACGGTGCGCCAGCCCGCTGCCGTAAGAGCGTGGCTGACCGCTTACGCCGCAGCTACTTCCACGACAGCGTCATGGGAAAAAATTCGAAACGCTGCTACCGCTGGATACGAAAGCAAACCCGCCAAAGAGACTTCGTCAAACTACGCGGAACTTCTTACGTCACTCAGAATCTTGGATCCTCTCGAAGCGTGGGTCCCTACCAATAATCACCTCCACCGCGTTGGCGTCGCCCCCAAGCATCACTTGGCCGACCCAGCACTTGCAGTGCGGCTATTGAAGCGAACGAAGGAACACTTGCTGCAAGGAAGCGATGGACCGGTTCAAATCCCAAGAGATGGCACGCTCCTTGGAGCACTCTTCGAATCTCTTGTGGCACTGTCGCTTCGAACATTTGCCCAGTCTTCGGGCGCGGAGATCTTTCACCTTCGCGAACACGGTGGAGCGCACGAAGTCGACTTCATCATCGAAAATGGCGACGGAATAATTGGGATGGAAGCAAAACTCGCGGCCGTGGTCGACGATTGGGACGTGCGTCATTTGATTTGGCTTAAGGAACAGTTGGGTGACCGTCTTATCGACATGGTTGTCGTGACGACCGGGCCAGAAGCGTACCGACGATCGGACGGAGTTGCTGTTGTACCTTTGGCCCTCCTCGGTCCGTGAGCCACGCCAGGGAACCATCATGACCTGTACATGACTGAAATCTCATCAGCAAAGTACTGAACAGTCATACGCTCGCGTTCTCATTCAGTGACTCGAATAACCATCAAACACCTGTCGGTTTTGCTCCATTCTTGCTCCATTCAATTGCAAGATGAGTGCGTTTCGAGCCAGTAAATCACGGTGAAAAGCGCTATTACCCAGCGCTTCCGACTCTGAGCCATATGAATCTTCGGATTAGGAAACCGATGCTCTATCCCCTGAGCTACGAGGGCAATATCGACTTTTCAATATCGTTCCGACGATTGTGCTGACTCCAGCACAACCTCAGCAAAACATTTAGGGTAAACCACTCCACTACTCCCGGCCATTCCCTACCATTCAAACACGCGAGCCGAGACGGCGGGGTCACGATATTTTCGCGAGCGTAGGGCTATTGATTTGACGTTCCACAGCAACGTAGCGGACGTTGTTAAAACGTGAGGCCCCAGCAGTTAAAGTTCACGGTTTCTGAAACCGTCGAGTTCCCTGAGCGCAATCTCCCTTACGCCGTCCGCTGGAGACTCAATGGGCGGGCGTACTGGCGAAGTTTTGCCACCAAACGGGGTAACAATCGTGCCGGCGCTTTCTGCAACTAATCGGGTCCTCCGAGCAACCCCGACGCGACTCTCAAGTGCTCCGAGTGACCCCTCTCGCCGACATAACCGTCGGGAACCGACCAACACTCTCGCCACCGACCGCAACGTCAACTGAAAACGAAGTGAAGGTTCCGCCACTGACCGGAAGTTTGACCATCCCTGCCGCAATGCCGAACAATTGGCGGCGGTGAGATCAATGACGCTGAGGCGTTACCGCAAGGTCCCGATTCGCCGGAAAGTTCACGATCGTTGGCTGGACGTCACTTAGAGACTTCCGCCGTCTCGCCCCGGCCGTCACTTCGTGGATCCGACTCAGCGACGAGTGTGCCGTCGTTGAGGACCGCGACGACTTGAGCGTGCCCGGTGGCCTCGTCATGACGGGAGAGGTTAACGACCGGCAGTCTCGCGCGGATGCTTTGTCGCGCCGAGTCCTCGACCGGAGACTCCACGTACGCAAGCTCATTGACCTGGTCGACCTCGAGACCCCCGACAACCCATCGTGGCGCCGCCACGGCCTCACGCGGCGTCTGTCCCGCGAAGAGCCTGAGGAGAACCTGCGCGAGGATCTGCGGTTGTGCCTTGCCGCCCATCGTGCCCACGACCCAGGCAAGTCTCGGACCACTGGTGACCATCACGGGCATCAAGGTGTGGGCCGGTCGACGACCGGGCGCGAGCTGGTTCGCCGATTCCGGCGACAGTGAGAAGAAGCTGCCACGGTTATGCATGACGAATCCCGTCGCGGGCTCGAGAATGGCGGCACCAAACGCGTGAAAGACGCTTTGGATCAGACACACCGCGCGCCCTTCACTGTCGGCGGTCACCACGGCAACGGTGTCCCCCTTCGGCCGACCCGACCCGAGTGGGAGATCCGTCGCCAGTAACTCGCTGCGCTGAAGGGCGTCACGGGCAAGATCCCCGAGGCGATCGCTCAAGAGTAAATCGCCGACGCAAGGTTTCATGGACTCTGGGTCAGCGAGAAAGCGTTCCCGATCGGTCGTCGCGAGGCGGAACAAGTCACTGAGGACCCCCGCGTCGCGGCCGAGCGGCTCGCAGTCGGGGCCGAGGGTCTCGAGCGCGCCAAGGATTTCGAGGAGGAGGAAGCCCTGGCTATTAGGGCCGCTCGTCCACACGTCCCACGGTCCGATGTTTTTGCCTAGCGGTTCTTCGAGGCGTGGAGAGAACCGAGCCAGGTCGTCGATGTCGAGTTGACCGCCGAGTGCGGCGAGTCCGCTGACGAGAGTCCGGCCCAGTTCGCCGCCGTAGAGAGTGGAGGGTCCGTCCTCGGCCAGCGTTCGTAAACTGCGAGCAAGCATTGGCTGAACTAGTTGGTCACCCGTGCGCAGTGGCTCTCCACCCGGAGCCAAGAGGGCGGCGAGGCCGGGATCTTGGAGCACGAGAGGGTACTGCGCTTTTATCGCCGCGTCCAAACTAGGGGCCACCGGCGCCCCGTTTACGGCGAGATCGTGGGCCGCCGAGAGATGTTCTGACCAGGCGCGCGACGCACCGAGGTCGTGAATCGCGGACAACCCCGCTATTGCTCCAGGGATGGTGATCGTGTCGACTCCCGTCACCGGCATCGTGTCTCCGTAGCGAGAGCGAAATTGCGCGATATCGACGTGCCGGCAGGCCGAACCGGAGGAGTTGACGTTGGTTATCGAACCGTCTGGTTGTCGGACGAGTGCAATGAGGTCACCGCCGAGAGCCGTGTTGTGCGGATACACGACCGTGAGGACGAACGCCGCCGTCAAGGCGGCGTCGATGGCGTTACCGCCTCTTCGCACGACGTCCACCGCGGCTTCAGTGGCGAGCGTGTGTGGTGTGGCGATGGCGCAGTGCCGACGCGCTGACGCGCTTGAGGCTTTCGTCACGGGCGTCACAGAACCTTGGAGAGAAACGCTTTGGTACGAGCCTGCACCGGGCGATCGAAAACCTGCTGAGGGGTGCCGATCTCTACGATCTGACCGTCATCGAACATGGCGACGCGGTCGGCGACCTCACGGGCGAAGCCGATCTCGTGGCTCACGATGATCATCGTCATGCCATCGTTGGCGAGATTACGAATCACGGTGAGGACCTCCCCGATCACTTCCGGGTCAAGGGCACTCGTGGGCTCGTCGAAGAGCATTAGAGCCGGGCTCATAGCCAGCGATCGGGCGATAGCAACTCGTTGCTTTTGACCCCCCGAGAGTTGGGAGGGGTAGGTATCGATCTTGTCACTCAATCCGACCTTGGTTAGTTGATCAATCGCCAGAGTACGGGCCCGGTCTTTGGACATCTTTTGCACCTTGATCGGGCCGAGCATCACGTTCTCGACAGCAGTGCGGTTGGGAAAGAGATTGAAGTGCTGAAATACGAAGCCAATCTCGGCCCTCTGTCTCGCAATTTCGCGAGCAGAGGCGTCGACGCGCCGTCCACTACGGTCCTGTTTGGAACCGATGAGGTGGCCGTTGACCTGGACCACGCCCGAGTTGGGCTTCTCAAAGTGATTGAGGCAGCGCAAGAACGTCGTCTTTCCGGATCCGGACGGTCCGATCAGCACCACCACTTCACCGCGCGCGACGTCAAGCGAAATGCTCTTCAGAACTTCCTGGTGACCAAATGACTTCCTGATGTCCGTCGCCTGCACGATCAACGCCGTACCGTCGCCATCCGATCTCGACCCTTGGGGGTTTGACGAGGTCACTATGCCCTCCGGCTGAGCCCAAGGGTCCGCGAGTCCTGAAAGTGCTCTCGAATGGCGGCGAGCATCGAACGATGGGTTCGCACAATGCCCCAACTTCGATCAATCTTGGCTTCTAGCCATGCCTGGATGAAAGTCCAGATGGTGGTCAGAGCGAGGTAGTAGAGAGCGGCGTCCAAAAATATCTCGAACGTATGAAACGTACTTGAACTGATCTCTTGAGTGATGAGGAACATTTCGGGAACCCCGATGACACTGAGCACCGACGTGTTCTTCATCATGGCGTTGAAGTCGTTGCCGAGCGGCGGTATCACGAATCGCATGGCCTGGGGAACGACCACGTGGCGCAGGGACTGCGCCGGCGTCATACCGATCGAGAGAGCGGCCTCGTTCTGGCCCACGTCAACTGCCGCGAGACCAGCGCGAATGATCTCGGACATATAGGCGCTCTCGTTCAGAGCCAGCGTCACGATGGCCGCTTGAACGCTCGCGAGGACCGACACGCCGAGCAACGACAGGTCGCGGAACCTGTAGATGTCGGTTGCAGCCAAGCCGTCATAGACGATGACCAGTTGAACGAGCAAGGGTGTGCCGCGTAGTACCCACACGTAGAAGCCGGCCACGCCCCGCACTACGCGGAGCGTGGACCGGCGCGCCAGGGCGACCACCAAACCGATGATCACGGCAAGCGCTTGAGAGACGACCGAGATGTAAACGGTCCGCCAGAGCCCGCCGAGGAAACCGCTCGAGGGCTTCAGCAGTTCATGCCAAAAGAACGTCGTGTTGAACTGGAGAGCGCTAATTAGCATCGTGGCATCCCTGCGCTACGGCAGCGCTGATCTAGTGCAGCTCGTCCCTTTGCAGTCCCCATTGGGTCATGATTCTGTTGTACGTGCCGTTGGCATGGATTTGGGCAAAGGCGTGTTGGATGGCTTTAAGGAGCTTTCGATTACCCTTGTTGACGGCGATTCCCGTCAGGATCCTTCCGAACGGCTGACCCGCAAACTTGAACGTGCCCGGCTTGGTCTTCATGAAGTAAGCGGCAGTCTCCGACGTTGACGTGTAGGCATTCGAGAGTCCCGACAACATATTTTGCAGGGCTAACGGGTCACTGGTGAAGAGGACCACTCCGACGGCCGGCTTACCCGCTGCGGTACAAGCGGTACTTACGGTCGCTAGTTCTGTCTGGGCGGTGGTACCTGTTACGGTGGCGACCTGCTGTCCGCACAGACTGCTGTCGAGTCCGGTGATATTTCCAGGGTTGGCGGTCGGCACGGTTACCGACTCAGACGAGTACATGTAGGGCACGAAGTTGACGACCAATTTGCGAGCCGGCTTGATGTAAAGCTGTGAGAGGATTGCGTCGCAGTGACCGGCCTGTAAGGCGGGGATGATTCCGCTGAACGCGGTCTGTTGCCACACCGCCTTCAGGCGAAGTTTTGCCGCGATGGCGTTGCCAATCCCGACGTCCGAGCCCACCGGCCTCTGAGACGAGTTGAGGGATTCAAGCGGCGGCGATGACATGTCAGAGCAGTACTGCAACTTTCCCGCCGCGACGATCGTGGGCGGCTTCAACGTGGACTTACGCGTAGAAGCCGACGCAACCGCCCCGAAGGCGCCGAGGGGAATGACCATGAACACCGCTAGGGCAATCTGGACCAGCCATCGGTGATTTCCCGTACTTCTGTGCGTGGTTACTCTCATGATTCTCCCCCTAACTGAGATCAGAGTTGCCCGGCCAACATGGTCTGACCATCTGACCAATGCGACCGTAGCAGATGAGTAACATACATGCCACTCATCATGCCAGCGAGTTTCCGTTGCTTCCAGCGTCGGGTATGGACTGGGTCTCATCCGAGCGATTTGAAAGGTTTCTATGTTCGCCGATTCTTCCGATTGGGTGGGCATTTACCGCTCCCAGCTCTCCGTACCTGACAATCTGGCCGTGGAGCTTGAGAGATTGATTCGTTCTGGATCGCTGCCCGTAGGGGGACGAATCCCGCCGGAACGTGAACTGGCCGAGTTATGGGGACTGTCCCGATCTTCGGTCAGAGATGCGCTCAAGCAACTGGCGCTTAGGGGTCTCATCGAGAGACGGCCCGGCCGAGGAACAATCGTCGTCGAGAACGTCAACCAACTCGGCGGCACACTCGTAGATCTCCTCCATCACGGCAACCACGAACTTCTGCAGGTCATGGAGGTCAGAACGGTCATCGAACCCTCGGTCGCCGCCAGGGCGGCGCAGCGAGCCCGGCCCGTTGACCTCGAAGATCTCGCCCAACTCCTCCATGAGATGTCCGAGAAGGTGACCGCCAAGCGTCTCGCCGAGCTAGATCGAACCTTCCACCTCTCGATTGCCCGTGCAACGGGAAATCCATTGCTGCTCTCGCTACTGGAACGCGTAGGGGAAATCGTTGACCAATCGCCGCACGAGTTGCTCCAAAGTCGCAGTGAACAACTGGCGACTCTTAGCGAACACGCCGCTATCCTCCAGGCGCTGTGTGAAAGGGATTCCGACGCCGCGGAGGCCGCAGCGCTGGCCCACTTGGAGTCCGTCCAGCGGCAAATCCTCAGCGGAGCGAAGACTCGATTGCCGAGTCCCCGTCGAAATTCGGCCAAACACTAGAGCCACAAATGTCAGCCGCGTCGCAGTCCCGAATCCGTGACCGCCGCCGTGGTGCGCGGGTGCTTGAGGAGTTCCTTCCCCATCGCCGAGGACCGCATCAACGGGAGGCCCAGGAAACGCGCGGTGACCGCGTCGTCGGTGCCCTGGCCGGCAACGCACTTTCTTTTTTGGCAATGCGTGCGACGATCGACGGGAACCTTACCGCGACGGCGTTCGCAGAAATAATTGAGATGGCCACCCGATACACGGTCGACGTCGATCAGATCCTTGTTGACGTTGATCGGTCGTCGTCAACCACCCAACTCAGCGCGCGTGCAGAAAACCTCGAGACCGCTGGCGGTTTGTTTGACGTGGTGGAGTAGCCGGAGGGAGTCTCGCCTCCGGCTCTCGCAGAACCGAACATGAAAGTCTCCCGTCATCCGGCTCCCATAATTCAACTTCTGGTGAGTGCAACTGACGCCGAGCAAGCAAGCGGCTTGGGCTCACCCTGGCGAACAGTGACTCAAAATTGAGGGATTGCACGGTTCCAAGAGCGACAGTTTGTCCACTGATTCAGACAGTATCTCCGAAGTGGCGCAGACCGCTGAACCACCGCAGTCGCAAACTGGCGTGGCTGTGGACTTCTTCCGCTTCGCGCTGCAGGGAATCAGCGAAAGCGTCCTGCCGCCACTGGTAATTCCCAGCTCAGCCTCAGCACAACGTTCGGCACGAATGGTCGTGAATGGCTGGTAACTCCGAGGATAATTTAGGCCCTCAAGGGCGTGACCTTTCCTAATAGAGTCAAGGATTCACGGTTCTTTGGCGAAGTCAATCGGATCCTTCAGATTGGTTTTGGAAACCGATGCTCTATCCCCTGATCTACGGGAGCGTTTCCTCCCCGCTCCAATCGCGCATCAATCTTCTAAAGCGTCGTGAGAGTGCTTCGAGGCGCTTCCATGGTACAAGCGAGTTCTCCAAGAAGAAGTTGCCGATGTCGCCTTGGGGACTGGTTCTACTTTGATCGAGACATCCAGCGCGCGATGCCCGCAACGCGGCCGTCGCTCGGCTGCGTGGGGTCGTCCCGGTCGCTTCGGGCAATACGAATCAAGTGCAGCTCCCTCGAGGCGGTGACTTCCGGGCCAAAGGCATCCTGCACCTCATCGCGATGGCCCGGCGTCGAGATGCGCCGAGTCCCGTGGGATGACAAACTGCCGGTGTGGATCGCCGGCGGCGTGAGAGTGTACCGTGTCCGCCTCAGCGGACGGGAACCCGCTCCGACGACGGCTGCCACTCCCGCCTGATCAGCCCGTACACCCACGAGTCCGAGACCTCGCCATTGACGACGCAGTCCTCCCGCAACGTCCCTTCACGCAAGAATCCGAGCTTCTCCAGGACGCGCGCGGATCCCTCGTTGCGCGTATCGGTCTCGGCCTGGACTCGATTCACTTCCAGCGTGTCGAATGCCCACTGCAGCAGGGCGCGCGCGGCCTCGGTCGCGTAGCCATGGCCCCACGCTGCGTCGTCGAAGCAGTAACCCATCGACGCGCTGCGGTAGTCCGGGTTCCACCGGGTCAGGCTGCACCAGCCGATGAACACCCCGTCAGAAACTCGGTCCACCGCCAGGCGCGTCCCGGTGCCCGCCTCGGCGATCTCTCGGCACGCCGTTATGAACCGCTCGGCGCGTGAACGTTCGCTCCAGGGCGGCGAGTCCCAGTAGCGCAACACGTAGGCGTTGCTGTGCAGCGCGAAGAGGGCGCTCGCGTCCGAGTCGTTGAAGGGACGTAGTCGCAGGCGAGCGGTGTTCAGCGTGGGGGTCGACAAGGACATTCGTGCCATGGTACGTCGTCACGGGCGCCACTCACCCACCAACCGGGCTCTCTCAACGCGTGAACAGCAGGACGGGGCCGCCCATCGCTAGAGCCGGAAACGCGCCCGCGCGGCTTGCAGCCGTCAATCGGGACACGCCCTGTAACGGGAACGTGCTGCGCTGCCTCAAGCGAATATATGCTCGAACGTTCTTTCACGCTCTGAAGGAAGATCTGCTCTGGACAACCCCTCGACTTCTGCCGAACCTTCAACGGCGACCCTCGCTCGGCAGTCGGGTCGCAATCTCTACTTGTGTGCGGCGAGCGATTGACCTAAGCCGGCGGACTCGAGTTGCGTCTCGAGTTCTCGGGACGAACGGAATTGGACGGTCTGCATCCCCAGCTTCCTGGCGGCAGTGAGGTTCTCCTCGGTGTCATCTATCATCAACGTCGTTCTAGCCATCAGACCAAAACGGTCAAGTAGTCGCGTGAAGATGGCTGGATCCGGCTTTGCGACGCCCTCGCGACCGGAGACGACGGTGCCGTCAAACCATCGAAGGAACGCGTATCGTCGAAGGCGGAGTGGATACGTCTCCGCTTCCATGTTGGTGAGCGCGAAGCACGGTAGCCCGTTCTCTTTTACCGCACGCAAGACCTCAACCGTTCCGGTGTCAACACCTCCGATCATCTCCTCGCTACGTCGCGACCATGCCCAGATGAGTTCGGAGTATTCGGGATACTGCGAGGCGAGTTCCCCACACGACGCCGCGGTCGAGAGTCCCCGGTCGTGGGGGGCGTGCCAGGCCGGCGAACAGACCTCTTCGAGGAACCACTCCATCGCCGCCTCGTCCGCGATCAACTTGCGGTAGAGATGCCGAGGGTTCCAGTCGAGAAGGACCCCGCCTACGTCGAAGACCACTGCCTCGATCGGCGAAAGTCTGACACGAGCGTGAGAACTCACAATTTTTATGTTAATTTGAACAGTATGGATGTGCAAACTCGCCGCCAGACAATCATGCAGGCCCTCCGTGAACGCAGTCCGGTGCTGGTCGGGGAGCTGGCCCTGGCACTCGAATGCTCTGAAATGACCGTGCGGCGTGACCTCGAGTCGCTAGAGCGCAGCGGAGGTCTGCGGCGGGTGCACGGCGGAGCGGCGAGCGTTTTTCTCAGTGCCGAGGAGACCCCATACGGCATTCGCGCCCTCGAGTACCGCGAAGCAAAGGCGGCGATTGGCGATGCCGCCGCCCGTCTCCTCACCGATGGGGAGACCGTCATCCTCGACGGCGGGACTACCGCGATCGAGGTCGCTCGAGCGCTTCGCCGGCGGCGGATGACCGTCATGCCACTCGCTCTCAGGCCCATTTTTGAGTTGCACGAGAGTCCAGGCATCAGCCTTCTCCTCGCGGGGGGTGAGGTCCGTCCAGGTGAGCTGTCCTTGACGGGAGGGCTCACTGAACATTCTTTTTCCCAGCTCCGCTTCGACACGTTCGTGATGGCTCCTTGCGGCATCGACATCAGGGCCGGCATCACGACGCACCTTCTCGCCGAGACGGCAGTGAAGCGCTCCGCCGCCAAAGCGTCGCGACGGGTCATCGTCGTGGCCGACTCCTCGAAACTCGGCCGAGTGGCGTTCGGTCACGTTTGCGACCTCGGCGATATCGACGTCGTCCTTACCGATACCGGGGCCAACCAGCAGGTCGTGGACGAGTTGCGGGATGCTGGCGTTGACGTCCGGTGCGTCTGAGACTGATCCCGAACCCGAGCCAACGAGTGACGCCAGCTTCGGGGGACCGGTGGCCGCGTTTAGCCGTCGTCGCCGTGTTCTTCGTGCACGGCTTCCTGTTCGCTTCCTGGACGGCGCACATTCCGCAGTTGAAACAGCACCTCGGCCTGAGCAATGGTCAACTCGGGATCGCCTTGATTGGGGCCCCCATGGGTTCAATCGTCGCGATGGTGTTGGCCGCCCGCCTCTTGCCGAAAGTGGGGAGCCGACGGATGGTGCGCGTGACCCTCGTCGGCTATTGCGTCGCGGGTCCCTTCGTCGGGCTCACCGGTTCGTTCGGAACATTCTTCGTCGCGTTCTTCCTCTGGGGCTTCTTTCAAGGGATGCTCGACGTGTCGATGAACACCCAAGCGATTACGGTTGAGCGGTTCTCAGGGCGCGTGCTGTTACCGGGTTTCCATGGCTCGTGGAGCACCGGCTCTCTCGTCGGTGCGGTCACCGGCGCGGCTGCAGTGGGGCTGGGCGTCTCACTAAGCGAACAACTGCTTGTCCTATCGGCCCCCTGCCTCTTTGTCGTGAGTTGGCTTTCGACCCGAATGATCCCTGACCGACGAGCGGTTAGCGACTCCGAATCTTCAGGGCGGTCGGCGGACAGGCGCAGGGTCGTGCTTCAGGGAGCGGTCATCGTGCTCGCCAGCGTCGCGTTCGCCGACATGCTGTGTGAAGGCGCGGCGGCCGATTGGGCCGCCGTCTATCTCCGCAACTCGCTGCACACAGTCCCGCTGGTCGCCGGACTTGCCTACGCCGCGTATTCATTCGCCATGCTGGCTGTGCGTCTCTTCGGCAATCGACTATTCACCAAGTTCGCCGCCCATCGCCTGTTGCCACTTCTCGCCACAATTGGCACACTCGGGTTCGCCGGCGGTCTCGCCGTTGCCCGACCGGTGAGTGTGCTGTTCGGCTTCGCCCTGCTCGGCGTCGGACTGGGAGGAGTAGTCCCGATGATCTTGAGTGCCGCCGGTGCGGTCGACAGCGCGAACTCCGGAAGCGCCGTCGCCGCGGTCGCTGGCTTTGGTTGGGCCGGATTCGTCGTGGGACCTGTCCTGATTGGCGAAATCGCGTCACTGACGACACTTCGCGCGGCCCTGTTTTTGATCCCTGTTCTCACCGGCGCCGTCGCGCTGGCCACCGGGACGGTGAAAGCGTTGCGCTACCGGGTGACGAGTTGACTTCTCGAGGGCAGCCTCGACTTGGCTATCGCCTGAATTGAGGGACCGACCTCGTGCGATTCAATCTCACGGCGCACCTCCTGTGAGAAGAGGAACTGGAAGCCGTCATGCAGCGCGCTCATCGCGCGACTCAGAACGAGATCGTCCCGGCACCCGAAATTGCCGTCCCCGTCGTTGTTGACGAAGCGTCGTGGTCGTAGTGAAACCGCTTCGCGTCTTCACTCGCAGAAGCGAACGGGGCGTCGGTGACAGATAGCAGCGACGGCGGCGTTACGGGGCCAGCGTTCTTTGATCACGTGGCCCGCCTTCTGCGGCCGGTTTCCGAATCGCCCAAACGCCACGCTGCTACGACGCCGCCAACGTTACCCAGACGACCTAAATCAAGGTCTCGTACCTTCAGGGACGTGGTCGCTCTTTCGCCGCTTCGACGAGACGCGACCCGAGGTAGCGCGCGCCGTCCGGACTCTTGTCAGGCACGCCTCGATCCTTGGCTGGCGACAACCGCCGTTAGATCCCTACGGGCCCCACCATGAGAGAACGGAACTTAACGATTCCGAAGTGCCTAGGTGCGCGACCTTGTTCAAGGGCCGTTTGAGTCTCCTTCAGACGGCCCCTCGAAGAGAACCGTCGTCCAACACGTTTGACCGTGGCGAGTTCGACAGATGGGGTCGTCTCGGGACTTGCCGCGGCCGTTAGGACGTCGTGTTCACGCTTCCAGCAAGAGTCACCGTTTCACGGCCCGCCGAGTTTCCGGATGGCAAGTTGCCGACTTCTCTCGACAACGTCCAACCGGTCGAGCCAAATCCACGTCACGGGAAGGCCTAACACCTCGTGAGAGCGAAATCCTGCGCCTCATCTCACTGGGACTTTCAAACTCTGAGATCAGCGGGATGCTCTTCGTCGCCGAACAGACCGCACAGACCCACGTTGGGCGACCAAGAAAGGGACCTAAGTCATGGCTCCGCCCTTGGCAGTAGGTCTTAGGTTGGAATTCGGAAGGCTATGGCGAGTGAAGTAGCACCACGCTTCACTCCTCGAGCTCAACGAGGGTTCGTAGCCGCGCCATTGAGGATCTGATGAGTAGGAGACGGTCGATTGACGCGGCGCTTATGGCCGCTGCACTCATTGCGGTGACCACCGTTGCGGTGCGGACAGTCGTACAAAGTCCCACTGCATTAGCAGCGAAGGGGATCTCGGTCCTCACCAAGAAGACCAATGTCCTTTACCTCGACATTGGCGCGTCGGTGTCCGTAGGTGTCCAGCCGACACCCCGGGACCCGCGTGGTCAACCTACGAACAGGGGCTACGCGAATCGGCTCGTTGCTCTCGAGGCGTCCAAGGGCGTCGCGTTGCGGCTCACGCAACTGGGTTGCCCTGGTGAATCCATCGCCGCGATGATTTCCGGGCCCGATCCGTGCTACGTGTCCCCCGACACGCAACTTTCCGATGCGGTCAACTTCTTGCGCGCACATCACAACGCCGTCACGCTCGTTACCGTTGATCTCGGCTTTAACACTCTCGACGTCTGCTTTCACCATCTCGACATCGACTTAAAGTGCGTTGTCCCTCATCTTGCGCTGCTGCGCAAGCAACTTGGCCAAGTCATGCGAAGTCTCACACGTGCTGGCGGTCCACACGTTGCCTTCATCGGACTGGGGCATTACAACCCTTACTTGACCAAGTCAAAGAAGGAAGGGGCGGCCGAGACGTTTGCTGGGAATAGCATCGTCGCCCTTCGCCTGATGAACCGCTCACTTTCTGAGGTCTATGGTTCCTTCAAGATTCCCATGGCGGACGTCTCCAAGGCTTTTCACGAGGAGGACACCACGCTGATCCGTCTTTCCAAGAAGGAGAACACCACCGCGAACGTACAGTACGAGTGCACGTTGACGTGGATGTGCGCGCCCAAGCCGTTCGGCCCGAACATCCATCCGAACGACGCCGGCTACTTGGCGATCGCCAAAGCAATTGCAGCGGTGTTGCCCGCGAGGATTTGACAACCACCGCTCTGGCGAGAGGCGCACCGCACCTCGAGGAAGATGTCGAAATGGTGAGAACGCGACGTCCGTCGAGCAACTCTCTTCAGCGAATTAGGATTCGGCCCTCAAGAGGTCGTCAATCAATAATCGAACACGCTCTTCGATGTCATCACGAATTCGACGAACGTCGTCGATTGCCTTGCCAGCCGGGTCAGTGAGCTCCCAGTCGAGATACCGTTTACCGAAGTACACGGGGCAAGCGTCGCCACAGCCCATCGTGACGACAACGTCGGCACTTCGACCCATGTCGTCGGTCAACTTGCGCGGAGTCTCGCCGGATAGGTCGATGCCTTTCTCCAGCATCGCGGCCATTACCGCGGCATTCAAAGTCTCTCCCGGAGCGGAGCCAGCCGAGTGAACTACCACGCGCTCGCCGCCAATCTCACGGGCAAACGCAGCAGCCATCTGCGATCTTCCTGCGTTGTGCACGCAAAGAAAGAGAATCTCGGGACGAGTGCTCACGCGGCCACCTCGACGGCGGAGTCCGAAGCGTAAAATCGGCGTTTCGCCCATAGCGACACGTAGACCAACCCCACGAGTACGGGCACCTCAATGAGAGGTCCAACCACGCCGGCCAACGCTTCGCCACTCGTGACGCCAAAGACACCGATGGCAACGGCAATTGCCAGTTCGAAGTTATTGCCCGCCGCCGTGAAGGCCAACGTTGCGGTCCGGTCGTAGGGAAGGCCCAGTGCTCTCCCGAGTGCGAACGACCCGAACCACATGATCGCGAAATAGCACAGCAACGGTAGGGCAATACGCGCCACGTCGCCCGGGCGTGCGGTGATGGTGTGACCTTGAAGGGCGAAGAGGATGACGATGGTGAAGAGCAAGCCGTAGAGAGCGAAAGGGCCAAGTCGCGGCAAGAGTTTGGTTTCGTACCACTCTCGCCCACGCTGACGCTCACCGAGCGTGCGCGTGAGATAACCCGCAACGAGTGGTATTCCCAGGAAGATGGCAACGGTTTCGGCGATTCGACCAACGGAAAGATGCAGGCCCACCGTGCTGAGACCGAGCCATCCTGGAAGCACCTTCAGATAGAAGTAGCCGAGCAGGGCGAAAGCGACGATCTGAAACAACGAGTTGATCGCCACGAGAACGGCCGCGGCCTCGCGGTTTCCTCCCGACAAGTCATTCCATATCAGCACCATGGCGATGCAGCGTGCAAGGCCAACGATTATGAGACCCGTCCGGTAGGTGGGAAGGTCGGGCAACAGCAACCAAGCCAGGGTGAACATAACCGCCGGGCCGATCAACCAGTTCAGGACCAGGGACGAGACCAACAGCTTTCGATCGCGCGTCACCGTTCCTAACCGGTCGTAGCGAACCTTCGCCAGGACCGGGTACATCATGACGAGCAGTCCGATGAATATTGGCAACGACGTGCCTGACGTCACCTGCACCGCGTTGAGGTGCGTGTTGAGGCTCGGTATCGCCCGACCGAGCCCGATGCCCGCGGCCATCGCCAGAATGATCCATGCCGGCAGGAAACGATCGAGGAACGACAAACGTTTGATGACCGGCTCGCTCACTTCGCTGTCCTGCAACTGCTCCCCCACGGCGTCGCTCATGATCGATCCCGAACTCGGCTCAGGCGTTCGCTCAGCAGCATGACGTGTTTTCTGGCGTCGTCGACGCCGCGGCCGCGCAGCACGTCTCGTCACCGACCAAGGCAGGAACCTCGCTGGCATCGGCGAGCACGGTGTAGACCTCCCAGCGCGACCCATCCGGTCCGTCCACCCACACCTTGTCCTGGAGCGCGTGGCAACAGATTGTCCCATCCTCAATGTCGGTTTCGAAGCCTTCACTCGCGAGGTGGCGAGTGGCCTCCACCACTTCAGTCGTCGAAAAGACCTCGACACCGAGGTGGTTGATCGTGCCCGCAACCTGCGGATTCTCGAAGAGAACCAACTTGAGGGGCGGCTCGGCGATGGCGAAGTTCGCGTAGCCGGGACGTACCTTGGCGGGCTCAGTTTTGAAGAACTTGGAGTAGAACGCAATGGACTCATCGAGATTCGACACGTTGAGGGCGAGTTGCAGTCTGGACACTTCGGTCTCCTTACATCGACATTTGTCAATTGAAAGAGTAACCATCACATCGATGCTTGTCAATAGTATTGTGGAACAGATGTCCCATCCCAAATCCATTGACGTCGATGAGAAAGTCGTTAGTTGCTGCGGTCCGTTGGTGGGTGGTTCGATGTCCGAAGTCGAGGCTGGCGACATGGCCCAGATCTTTGGAGCCCTTGGCGATCCCGTCCGGTTGCGGATGCTATCGCTCGTCGCTTCTCAGGACGAGGTCTGCAGTTGTTCGCTCGAAGAGCCCTTAGGAAAAAGCCAGCCGACCATCTCGCATCACACCAGGATTCTTGCCGAGGCTGGGCTCATCGTTGGCGAGAAGCGAGGCCGTTGGATGTGGTGGCGCGTCGTTCCCGAGCGACTCGAAGACGTCGCGAGAATTCTCGCGTCCTGAGCACCCACGAAAGGACTGACCTCTTTCTCCGAGCGACGAGATGACGTCTTCGACGAAGGTTGCCACGAGGGTTGCGCCTGGCAGGGCGCTGAGAGGTCCGAAACGCACGACGGCTACGAGACGAACTTCGTACTTCGCCTTGCTCCACTTTTCTTTAATTCGCGTGCTCGAGAACGTGCACAGGACCAGCAAATCGCCGTAATTTCCATCGTTCCCCGCTCATCCTCGTCTACGTCTTCGCGTTGGGAGATCAATGCTCTATCCCTGAACTACGCGAGCAAAGGTCGTTGCGAAAGCCTCCAAGGAGATGAATGAGGTGGCCGTGAAGCAATTTCGTGGTACGGGCTGACTCGTCAATCACCCTCTCCACACCGACCCGTGGACGTATCGACGACTCGAAGGTGCCGGCCAGATTACGCTGCTGGATCCGACGCCGAACCATCACGTTCAAGTCGAAGATTCCAACCGTCGCGCGGACCCACTTCGGGGCTGCTGTCTCAGTGTGAGGTAGTTTGCGAAAGGGAGAACCATGTTCGAACGATTTACAGACCGATCCCGTCGAGTACTCGTGTACGCCCAAGACGAAGCACGTGACCTCAACCACGCGTTCATCGGCACCGAGCACCTTCTGCTCGGTCTGATCCGTGAAAGTGACGGGATTGCTGCCAAGACGCTTGGCGCGGTGGGCGTTGCCTACGACGCGGTTCGTAAGAAGGTTGACGAGATCTCCGACCCCAAAGCCGGCTCCCTACCTGGTGCGCCACCCTTCACGCCGCGAACGAAGAAGGTCCTGGAGCTATCGCTGCGCGAAGCCTTACAACTCGGTCACAACTACATCGGCACCGAGCACCTTCTACTAGGACTCGTGCGAGAGGGTAGTGGCGTGGCGACCCAAATCCTTCGTGAACTCGGTGTTGACCTGACCCATGTCCATGAGAAGGTCATGGAGATGATTGCGGGCCAGCGTGGACGCGAGCTCAGCGGCACTCCGACGCCGGGGCAATCTGGCCACGCAATTCTTCGCGGCGTCGTGCGAACGGTCGGACAAGAGTTGCGTCCCGACCTCGGCTCAAGCGAACTAGACGACCGAGCGACGAAGATTGCCGACGTTCTCTTCGAGCAACTTCGCCAGAGCTGGGTCGCTCCAGACGGCCCCCACTAAACGGTCCGCGCCACGTGGCGCGTAATCAACGCGGAACGAAAGGCGACTCCAAGGTCGTGTTCCGAGACCGTCGCTCGCCGGTCTGCGGACGTGACCTCTCATGATCAGGGCGCGAACTACGCGTCGACATCGCTCGGGACCCCTGAAGGTACGGTTGACATCTCGTCACCAAGGCGTACGACAGTCCCGAATTGGCTCTGGTCTCACACATCCCTCGATGACGCCGCGCAGTTTTCTGGATCCGCGGCGAGGGCTGGCGGGCTGAGCGACGACAAAAGGCTCTTCGATCGGTCGAGGCGAGTTCGTGACCTGGTGCCGGGCCATTCAGACGCGCGCGACGTCGAGGTGACCGCGCGACCAGGAGCTTCCCATCGGCAAGGTCATGAGCAAATCGAGTGCCGTTCATCAAGTGGTCACGCTCCGGTAACCCTGTCTCTTTATGCTTCGAAAGAGACCTACGAAGGAGGGCACGCCGTGAGCGAGGCCGCCAAGCCCACCACCACGACCGAGCCACTGACGCGACAACTCACGTCAGAACTCGCGGCCCTCGACCCCGACGCCCAGCGTCCCAGGAACGTCGTTCGTACCGAGAATCTCACCTTAAGTTTCGGGAGCAAGAAGATCCTCAGCGGCATTGACATGGCGTTCCCCCGGGGCACGATCACCGCCCTCATCGGTCCTACCGGTTCGGGCAAGTCCACGTTCCTGCGCACGCTGAACCGGATGAATGACAAGGTCTTCGAATTCCACCACGAGGGGGACGTCTTCTTAGACGACTGCAGCATCTGGGAATCGAGCCAAGACCTTCTCACGGTTCGCCGCCGGGTCGGCATGCTCTTTCAGCGTCCGAACCCTTTCCCGATGTCGATCAAGGACAACGTGGTCGCGGGCGTAAAGGCGCACCGGATCGCTCGAGGTAAGCAGCTCGACGTCATCGCCGAGACGCGTCTTCGTGAAGTGGGGCTCTGGGACGCCGTCAAGGATCGGCTCAACGACTCCCCCTACCGCCTCTCGGGCGGTCAGCAGCAGTTGCTCTGCCTCGCCCGCTCGCTCGCCGTGGGTCCAGAAGTGCTCTTGCTCGACGAGCCGACGTCTTCGCTCGACCCGGTCACCACCGAGTCGGTGGAACAGTTGATACGTGACATGGTGCCAGCGCTCACGATCATCATCGTGACCCACAACCTGGGACAGGCTCGGCGCCTTTCCGATACCACCATGTTTTTCTACGACGGGCGCCTGATCGAGCACGGCCCCACGCAAGAGCTCTTCACTTCGCCCGTCCACCACGACACCCAGAGATACGTCAACGGCCTCATGGGCTAACGCCCTCCGCGGGGAACTCGGGCGCTGACGCGTCCCGGTGCCGGGGGAGATTTTCGGTTTCAGCGCGCCGACGCGTCAGCCGACTTTCCCCGAGTGGAGAAGCATTCAGCGACGGCCCTCGGAGTAGCGCTGGGTCCGGTTGACTAACAGCCTCGAGGACACGAGCAGTGCCAGCACCAGGACGATGAGGATCAGTGCCGCGTCGTAGGAGAGGTATCGCGTTGCGTTGATCGGCTGGTTGTAGTCGGTCCACACGTAGTACGTGAGATACGCGATGGGCTGGTGGATGAGTGACGCCGAAGGCAGGTTGTTCGTGATGCCCGCCGTGTAGAGCAGCGGCGCGGTCTCGCCCACCGCGATCGCCAGCGCGATCAACAGTCCGGTCACGATGCCGGGAAGTGCGCTCTTGATGACCACCTTGCGCAGCGCGTAGCCGGCCGCCATGCCCAACGCTTCGGCGCCCTCACGATAGTTCGTGGGTACCTGACGCAGCGCCGATTCCGTGGACTTCGCAATGTAGGGCGTCACCATGATGGAGAGGACAATCAGCGCGGGCAACAGTGAGAAGCCCCAGTGCAGGCCCACGCACAGCGCGATGTAACCGACGTAGCCAAGGACGATGGACGGAAAGCCCGCGAGGACCTCAGTCGCGGTGCGAAGAAAGTTCCCGCCGGCCCTGCCGTTGCGACGGGGCCGCTGAAGCTCGGCGAAATGAATGCCCGTGAGGATCCCGACCGTCCCGGCGATGAGTAGCACTCCGACCATGATCACGAGGGTGCCGAGGATGGCGTTCTCGAGTCCACCACCCACTCCCACGGGCACCGTCGTCAGCACGTTCCACTGCCAATGAGGAACGGCGCGGATAACGACGTCGGCGATGAGCCATAGCGACGGTCCGATGACGAAGATGAGGGCCGCCACCGACATTCCCTTGAAGAAGAGCTCGCGGACGCGCCGAGAACGCGTCGAGGGGTAGGCGTTGGTCACCGTGGCCATGCTCAGCCCCTGCCCACCGGCGCGAGATGCTGCGACGTCCGATTCACGATGACGCGCGCCACGACGTTAACGATGACCGAGATGACGGCCAGCACGAGTCCCGCTTCGGCCAGCGTGGCGATCGCGAAGCCGGTCCCGTCAGTGGCCGCAGAGTCGAGCTGACTCACGATCGTCGCCGCGATCGTCGTCATCGTTCCGTAGACGTTGGGTGAGACGGTCCCGAGGATTGACCCAGAGATCATGGCAACGGCGATCGTCTCACCGAGGGCCCGGCCGAGTCCGAGCACGGTGGCGCCGATGAGACCCGAGCGCACCCACGGGATCGTGACCCGCCGCGCCACCTCGGCTTCGGTCATGCCGAGAGCCTCGGCACCCTCTTTGGGCAGGGGGGGCACCTGCATGAAGAGGTCGCGTGCCGTCGAGGCGATGATGGGCACGATCATCAAGCCCAGGACGAGTCCCGACGTCAGAAGGCCTTCGCCGTAGCCGACGCTGCCCTTGAAGTATCGAAGGACGGGCACGTTGGGCACGTTGTTCGAAATGAACGGGTAGACGTGTTTGGCCAGGAAGGGGCCGAGCGTGAGCACGCCCCAGAGCCCGATGATCACGCTGGGTATGCCCGCCAATATCTCGACGAAGAAGGAGATGGGCCGCGACAACCACCGCGGAAGACGCTCCGTCAGCGCGAAGGCGGTACCCAGAGAGATAGGAAGGGCGACGATGAGCGCGATCGCCGATGTCTGGAGTGTGCCCGCGATGAGGGGCCACGCGCCGTAGCTCGAGCCAACCGGATGCGAGACGCCGCCGGTCCTGACCGGGGCGGCGTACGTGCTGCCGGGACTCCAAGTGCTCCGCGACAAGAACCCGGGACCGTTGACCTTGATCGCCGGCCACGCCTTTATTGCGAGGATCGTCAGGACAAAGACGAGGCCAACGAGCGGGATAAGCGACGCGACGCGAGCGCTCCAACGCCAGACGTTCTCCTCGGAGCCGCGCACAACTGAACCCACCCGACCGAGCCCGGAGGCTCGTCGGGTGGGTTCACGCACGACGGGCGACGTGACGGCGGAAGAGGCACTCTCGTCACCCATACGTGACAACTACTGGATCTGTTTGATCTGCTTGTACGACTGCGTCACGATCTTCACGGGAAGAGGATCGAAGCGCACCTGACCCAAGTACTGCGAACTGCCGCCGTACGAGGGGTCGATCGTCCACTCGAGCAACGAGCGCACCGCCGTCGCCATCGACGCGCTCGACTGGTTCTTGTTCACGATCGCGTACTCGTAGTTCACGATCGGGTAGCCACCGGAGATCTTCCCGTCAATCATCGAGATGGTGCCGTTCGCCGGCGTCTTCGCGGTAAAGCCGGCGGCCTCAGTGGCAGCCGCCGCCGAGGTCGGCATCACGAACTGACCAACACCGTTCTGAAGCTGTGCGTAGGTCTGTCCGTCACCCAGCACTGAGGTCAGGAAGCTAATCCCGACGTAGGCAATGCAGCCCGCCGTCGCCGCGCAACCCGACACCATGCCGCCGTTGCCGTTCTCTCCCAGCTGGTTGCTGATGGTCGGCCACGAAATCGTGGTACCGAAACTGTATTTCGATGACCACGTCGGGTCGGTATCGGAGAGGTACTGGCTGAAGATGAACGTGTCACCGCTGCCGTCGGAACGGTGCAGCGCCACGATCTTCAAGTTGGGCAGGTTCACTCCCGGGTTGAGGGCCGCGATGGCTGAGTTATTCCAGTTGGTGATCTGACCCTGATAGATCTGCGACAGGATCGTACCGTTCAGTTTCAGGTGCGCGGTCAGACCCGGAACGTTGTACTCGATCATCTGATACGAGATCGCCAAGGGTATGTTCAACAGGTTCGGCGTGGACGACAGTTGCGTCGAAGACAGGTAGGCGTCGGACGAACCAACGTTCACCGTGCCACTCGCCGCGTCGGCGATGCCCGTGCCCGATCCCGTGCCGCCTGTGGTGAGGCTCACTTGGGGAAACTCACTCTGGTAGGCCGGTGCCCAAATGTTCCAAAGCGGATACAGCAGTGTGCTCCCCGTTTCCGTGAGGTTGGCCGTGCCCGGATTCTCAACCGAGACGTCGGCGACGGGCGCGGGCTTGGGACGCTTCTTCGACCAGCCCCGGCCGCAAGCACGGTGGAACTTCGCGGTGTGCACGACGTTTTTCTCGAGTCTGAAACACGTAACTACCTTGGTCGAGGCACTCGCCGGGAGCGCCACCGCGACGAGCAGTCCGCTCGTCGCGAGTGCGAGTGCCGTGAGAGACCTTAAAAGGTTCTTCATCCTGAAATTTCCTCCTAAAGAAATGGTGATGCCTAATGGCTCGACGCTTCAGAGCGAACGTTCTGCCAAGTGCAACTTAGAAATGTCAGGTAAACGCACCGTGAACCATAAGAACTCGTTAAGTGAATTCATGAGGAACTTCGCACGTCAAATATCTTGTCGATATTTCAATGCTCCTCGTCGTCAAGCTCATTGTTAGCAATGGACCTCGTGAGCCCGCGGTTCGTAGGGGTGTCCAAAAAGCGAAGATGGTCGTGCTCGCCGAATCCTCCGACCACACCTTGTGCCGCCCCCGATGACGGTTCTTCGAGAACGTCACCGATCCGCCCTGGGGCAGGGTGCCCACGCCGCGCGCCACGGGGCTGCGTTGACGTCCTCGTCACTGAAGCCAACGTCTCCAACGACCGCGACAACCATCCCTACGCATCGCCGTCGAACCGGCGGGGGAAAGCTCTGCGGAAAGCATTCTCGAAGGGTGGTACCTGCGAAAAGGGAATGAGGGATCACTTGACGTTGCACGCGCCGAGCTCACCTCCAAGAACTGAATGACCCGGTCGACGAGGAGAGGGCTCGCATCGGGAGCACGTCTCGCGGCGAGCTCGTCGCCGAGCGAATGGCCAAGAAAGGTGGCACCTAAAACGAATCGAAGCGCACCGTCGGCGGAGCGTGGCTCGTGCGCCACTTCAACGGCCAATGAGAGCACCGATCGCGTTGGAACCGGGCAACCACGACGCGAGCTCGTGAAGTGCTACTAAGGCCCCATCTCGTCGATCCGCGTCGACCTCGAGGGCCAACGAACGCAACACCAGCTCGACGTCATTAACCTGTCAGTCCCGTGGCAATACTCATCGACTTACAAAAAGTCTCCCTTCAGGGTGCCGACCGAATCCTGCTGGAGAACCTCGACCTCACGATCTCCTCTGGCGACCGCATCGGCGTGGTGGGCATCAACGGCGTCGGTAAGACCACGTTGCTCAAGATCATCGCCGGTACGTTGAAGCCGGACTCGGGTGAGATACGACGAGGTCGAGGTATCCACGTCGGTTTCTTAGAACAGATTCCCACGCTGCCCATCGGAACGGTTCGCGAGACCTTGGGATCTGGGTGGGAAGTCGACGCCGCACTCGACCGCCTAGGGATGCTGAGCGCGGCCGGCATCGAAACTTCCCAACTTTCCGGAGGACAACTCAAGCGCGTGGCGCTGGCGCGCGTGTTCTCTCAGCCCAACGACGTGCTCATTCTCGACGAACCGACGAACCACTTGGACTTGAACGCCATTCAATGGCTCGAGCAACAGATCATCTCTTTCCGAGGCGCCGTCATTCTGGTGAGTCACGACCGATTTCTCCTCGACCAAGTGACGACCCGCATGGTCGAGATTGACCGAGGCAAGACCTTTCTTCACGCGGGCGGATACTCGCGACTCTTAGAGGCTCAGGCCGAACGAGAAGAGCGGGCGGCCTCGACTGAACAAGTGCGCCGCAACCTCGCCAAGACTGAATTGGCGTGGCTTCGTCGCGGCGTCAAAGCTCGATCCACGAAACCTCAAGCTCGCATCGACGCCGCCAAACGTCTCTTGGCTGGACGTCCCGAGGCCGCGGCTCGCGCCGGTGCGCTCGATCTCAGCCTGGAGACCCCTCGCCTTGGCACCATGGTGTTGAAAGCGCACCACGTCGCGTTCTCGTACGACGGCGAACGCCTGATTCTCCACGGTGTTGATCTGGACTTGGGCCCCGGCGACCGCGTGGGGATCGTCGGGCCCAACGGATCTGGCAAGTCAACGTTCGTGAATCTCCTCGCGCGGCGCCTCGAGCCGACGAGTGGCACGGTGAAGCGCGGACCCACGGTCGTGACGTCCTACCTCGATCAGGGAGGGGGCGACTTCAATTTGGAGTCGACGGTCCAAGAGCTCGTCGCCGGCCCCCAGGGCGTGCCGGGCTCCCCCGGCGACGTCGCCCTCATGAAGCGATTCTGGTTTACGGGTGCACTGCCCACGACCAAGGCCAAGGACCTTTCTGGGGGCGAGCGTCGCCGACTTCAACTACTGCTCGCGCTAGCGGATCGACCCAACGTGCTGCTCCTGGACGAACCAACGAACGACCTCGATCTCGAGACCATTCGCCTCGTCGAAGAGTTCCTCAGTCAGTGGCCGGGCACGTTGATCGTGGTCTCTCACGACCGAACCTTCCTCAGTCGCACGACTGACCGATTACTGGAAGTGCACGAGGACGGAAGGGTTGCGGACGTTCCCGGCGGCATCGACGCGTGGATTGCGAGAGCCGCCGGCTTCACCACGACGTCGCTGAGCGACGATTCGACGAGCGTTCCCCTTGGTCGTCAGATCCGCGACGCCGAAAAGGACATGTCGCGGCTCGAGCGCCGCCGAAAGAACCTCACGGACAAGATTCTCACCTCGCACGAACACGGCGAACAGACGCGCCTGGGCCACGAATTGGCAGACGTTCAAAAAGCACTCGCCGTCGCGGAGGAGTATTGGTTGACGTTGGTCGACTGAGCGCGCGTCGTCGTTGGCTGAAATTTCTCGAAACCCCTTGCGGTAGCCTGGAATCTTCTATGGGGCTCGCCATCGGCATTGTCGGTCTACCGAACGTTGGTAAGTCAACGCTTTTCAACGCACTCACGAAGAACAACGTATTGGCCGCGAACTACCCCTTCGCTACGATCGAACCCAACGTCGGCGTCGTGGCGGTGCCCGACGATCGCTTGAACGTCCTCGCGACGATGTTCCACTCGGAGAAGATCATCTCAGCGGTGGTGAACTTCGTGGACATCGCGGGAATCGTGCGTGGAGCGTCAACCGGCGAGGGGCTCGGCAACCAGTTTCTCGCCGCCATCCGTGAATCCGACGCCATCTGCGAGGTGGTGCGCGTCTTCGAAGACGACGACGTCATTCACGTCGACGGCCGCATCGATCCGGCGAGCGACGTAGCGACCATCGAGACGGAGTTGATCCTCGCCGATCTCCAGACGGTCGAACGTGCCGCGGCGCGATTGGAGCGAGGGGCCAAGCGCGGCGGCGATGACGCGATCAGATTGGCCGAGTACAAAAAGGCTCAGCTCGCGCTCGACGACGGTCGCGTTATCTCCCATGTTGGCAAAGAACTCGACCGATCACTGCTCTACGATCTGCACCTCTTGACCGACAAGCCCTTCATCTACGTCTTCAACGTGGACGAGGAGACGCTCTCGAACCCCGTGCGCCAGGACGAACTCAAGGCGTCGGTCGCGCCCGCACCCAGCATCGTGCTCTGCGCCAAAGTGGAGGCCGAACTCTCCGAGCTCGACGACGCCGAAGCCCTGGAGCTCCTCCAGTCCTACGGCCAGGGAGAGTCGGGGCTCGCCCAACTCTCTCGCGTCGGCTTTTCGACCCTCGGGCTGCAGACCTTTCTCACCGCCGGGCCCAAGGAGGCGCGCGCGTGGACTATCCGCCAGGGCGAGACGGCGCCCGAAGCGGCTGGCGAGATCCACACCGACTTCCAAAAGCACTTCATCAAGGCAGAGGTCGTCTCGTTCGAGGACCTCGTCGCGGCGGGATCGATGGCCGCCGTGAAGGCCGCCGGCAGGGCGCGCGTGGAGGGCAAGGAGTACGTCATGCGCGACGGCGACGTGGTCGAGTTCCGGGTGGGCGTCTGAGCGGTACAATTGCCCCAGGCGAGTGCGACAGAGGTCGGCGCCTGGAAACCTCGAACTCCTAGGAGAACCATGACCTCTGACGCCTTCAACTTCAAAGTGGCGGACCTCTCGCTCGCTGAGTACGGTCGAGCCGAAATCAACTTGGCCGAGCACGAAATGCCCGGCCTCATGGCGATGCGCGCCGAGTTCGGTGAATCGAAGCCCCTCAAGGGCGCGCGCGTCGCAGGATCCCTGCACATGACCATTCAGACGGCGGTGCTGATCGAGACCCTCGTCGCGCTCGGCGCGGACGTTCGCTGGGTGAGTTGCAACATCTTCTCGACCCAAGACCACGCCGCCGCAGCGATCGTCGTGGGACCCACGGGCACCATCGAGGATCCTCGAGGCGTGCCCGTCTTCGCGTGGAAGGGCGAGTCACTCGAAGAGTACTGGTGGTGCACGGAACAACTCCTACGTTGGCCCGGCTTCGACGGGCCGACGATGATCCTCGACGACGGCGGCGACGCGACGCTCTTCGTCCACAAGGGACTCGAGTTCGAACGCGCGGGATTCGTGCCCGCGCCGGAGTCGGCTGACACCGAAGAGTACGGCGTCATCTTGCAACTACTCAACACGATCATCTCGAGCGGCGAGAAGATCTTCGAGCCCCTCGCGAAGAGCATCATCGGCGTGTCGGAAGAGACCACGACGGGCGTGCACCGACTCTACGAGATGGAGCGCGACGGCGTCTTGCTCTTTCCCGCTATCAACGTCAACGACGCCGTCACCAAGTCCAAGTTCGACAACAAGTACGGCGTGCGTCACTCGCTCATCGACGGCATCAACCGCGCCACCGACGTCTTGATCGGTGGCAAGGTTGCCGTCGTGTGCGGCTACGGCGACGTGGGTAAGGGTTCGGCCGAGTCGTTTCGCGGCCAGGGCGCGCGCGTCATCGTCACCGAGATCGACCCCATCTGCGCGCTCCAAGCGGCGATGGACGGCTTCCAAGTGACCACGCTCGAAGAGGCGTTGCCGTTGGCGGACTTCGTCGTCACGGCGACCGGGAACCGTGACATCGTGACGGTCGAGCACATGCAGAAGATGAAGCACCTCGCGGTGCTGGGCAACATCGGTCACTTCGACAACGAGATCGACATGGCCGGACTCGCGAACCTGCCGGGCGTCACGCGTGAGACCATCAAGCCCCAGGTCGACAAGTGGACGCTCCCGAGTGGTCGGGCCATCATCGTGCTCTCGGAGGGACGCCTGCTCAACCTCGGCAACGCGACCGGCCACCCGAGCTTCGTGATGAGCAACTCGTTCACTGACCAGACCATGGCCCAGATCGAACTCTTCGCGAACCGCGACAACTACGAGAACAAGGTCTACGTGCTTCCCAAGCACCTCGACGAGAAAGTGGCTCGACTGCACCTCGACGCGCTCGGCGTGAAGTTGACGACGCTCTCGAAGCAGCAGGCCGACTACATCGGCGTGGCGGTCGAAGGGCCCTACAAGCCGGACAGCTACCGCTATTAGCGGTGAGGCGTCGGTTGAGGTCTTCTCGCACGCCGCGTCGTAGGCGAACGGCGTGACCCCAGCGAAAGTTGATTATTACCATAAACTTTGTAGGATAATCTGAACAGTGTCTGTCGCCGCGACAGGTTGTCGGGCAGAGATGGAGGAGACCGAGATGGCTGAATGGGGTTTTGAGACGCGTCAAATACACGCCGGCACGACGGCGGATCCGACGACCGGCGCGCGAGCGATTCCGATCTACCAGACCACGAGTTACGTCTTTCGCGACACGGCGCACGCGGCGGCGCTCTTCGGTCTATCTGAACTCGGCAACATCTACACCCGGATCATGAACCCCACACAGAACGCCTTCGAAGAGAGGGTCGCCTCGTTGGAAGGTGGCGTCGCGGCGCTCGCGGTGTCGTCGGGGTCGTCGGCGGAAACTATCGCGCTGCTCAACTTGGCCGAAAACGGCGGTCATATCGTGTCGTCGGCCTCGCTGTACGGCGGCACGTACAACCTGTTCCACTACACCTTGCCCAAACTCGGCATCGAGACGACGTTCGTGGAGAACCCGGATGACTTGTCCGAGTGGGCCCGCGCCGTGCGACCGAACACCAAGGCCCTCTACGCCGAGACGCTCGGTAACCCCAAGGGCGACGTCTTGAACTTCGAGGGCGTCGCGAAGGTCGCCCACGACAACAAGATTCCGCTGGTCGTCGACAACACGCTCGCGACGCCCTTCCTCTGTCGGCCCCTTGAACACGGCGCGGACGTCGTCGTGCACTCCGCCACCAAGTTCATCGGAGGGCACGGGACGTCGATCGGTGGCGTGATCGTCGACGGCGGGAAGTTTGACTACGAAGGAAGCGGCCGATTCCCCGGATTCACCGAGCCCGACCTGAGTTACCACGGTCTCGTCTTTGGGGATCTGCCGGAACCCTTGTACTCCGCACGATTCGTCTTGAAGGCGCGTCTGCAGTATCTACGCGACATCGGCGCGGCGATCGCCCCGCTCAACTCCTTCCTCTTCCTCCAGGGCCTCGAGACCTTGAGTCTTCGAATGGAGCGACACGTGTCGAACGCCACCACCGTCGCGAAGTGGCTCGAGGCGCGCGACGACGTCAAGTGGGTGAACTTTGCCGGACTCGAGTCGAGCCCCTGGCACGCCCTGCAGTTGCGCTACCTCCCCAAGGGCGCTGGCGCGGTACTGGCCTTCGGCATTGAAGGGGGCGCCGACGCGGGCCGCGCGTTCATCGAAGGTCTCGAACTCTTCAGTCACCTCGCGAACGTGGGTGACGCGAAGAGTCTGGCGATCCATCCCGCGTCCACCACGCACTCTCAGTTGACCGAGGAGGAGCAACTGTCGACGGGCGTCAGTGCGGATCTCGTGCGACTCTCGGTGGGCATCGAGTCAATCGAGGACATCCTCGCGGACCTTGAGAACGCCTTTCGCGCCGTCAAGGGAGCATGACAACGCGTACGCTCGACTACTGGCGAGCGGGTGACGACCCCGGCGCGCGCGAGTTCGTAACCCTTAGGGGTGACACCGGTTCCGGCTTCACCTTCGAAGGTGGTGATCACTTCGCCGCAGTGACGGTCGCTTTCGAGACGTGGGGGACGCTCAACGAGGAACGTTCCAACGCGGTGTTGGTCATGCACGCCCTCAGCGCGGACTCGCACGCCGCGGGCGACGCGGGCGCGGGCCAACCGGCGCCCGGTTGGTGGAACGGTCTTATCGGACCGGGACTCGCCATCGATACCAACGACTTCTTCGTGGTCTGTCCCAACGTGCTCGGTGGCGCCCAGGGTACGACCGGTCCCTCGTCGCTCGACGAGGACGGTCGCCACTACGGCTCGCGGTTTCCGGTCATCACCGTGCGCGATCAGGTGACGGTCGAGGTCGCGCTCGCGAATCACTTGGGCGTCGGTGCTTGGCACGCCGTCGTGGGTGGATCGATGGGAGGGATGAGAGTCCTCGAGTGGGCCGTTGGCTATCCGCGGCGGGTGCGCCGTGCGCTCGTCCTCGCGGTCGGCGCCGCGTCGACGGCCGATCAGATCGCCCAGTGTTCACTCCAGGTTCGCGCCATCCGGGCCGATCCACACTTCCTTCGTGGCGACTACTACGAAAGCGGTGGCGCACCCGACGTAGGTCTCGCCATTGCTCGCGGTCTGGCACAGATCACGTATCGTTCGTCGGACGAGTTCGACTTGCGTTTCGGACGGTCGAGCCAAGACGGGGAGGAACCCCTTCGCGGCGGCCTCTACGCCGTCGAGTCGTACCTCGCCCACCAGGGTGAAAAGCTCGTCCGGCGCTTCGACGCGAACAGCTACGTCGTGCTCAGCGAAGCGATGAACCATCACGACGTCGGACGGGGTCGCGGCGGCGTCGCGGCGGCCCTTGCGACCATAGAAAGTCGAGTCACGGTCCTCGGCATCGACACCGACCGGCTCTACCCCTTGAGGCTCCAAGAAGAACTCGTACGCCTCATTCCCGGCGCCGGCCCACTCTTCGTCATCTCTTCGCTCGTCGGACACGACGGCTTCTTGCTCGAGATTGACCAGATCGGTAAGGTCATCCGCGGCGCGCTGCAGGAGTAGCCACCCAAGCCATTCGAGCGACTCGTCGTCGGTATCCGTCGACGAGGACCGACTACCGGTAGCCGACGAAGATATCGTCAGACGTTCCCACGACGTTCACCGGATTGGTCACGCGCACGAACCACTCGGTGCGCATGGCCACCTTGAACTGCTCACGACCCATCTTCATCCAGAAGGAATCGGCGATCTGCGAGTGGTGCGCGGCGAGGGCGTCGAACTTGGCGTCGTTGACCGAACTCACGTCGACCGCGACGTCAACCAGTTCGTCGGGCGTTCCCATCTCCACTCGATCCTCCTCGCTCTCTTCGGGCTCGGGGGGGCGCACGATGCCCTTGGCCAGGTCGGCCGCTCGCTGCTCGCGCTCTTCTTGTTCCCAACGAGCGCTCATGATCGCCATGACCGAGTTGGGTATGGCGTTGAAGTACAGCGTCGGCTCGTAGTCGAGGAGTTCGAGCGCGGCCATCGTGACGCGATGCGCCTGGATGTGGTCCGGGTGGCCGTAGAAGCCGTAGGCGTTGTAGGTCATGACGACCTCTGGACGCTCCTCGAGGAGTACCTCGGCGAGTCGCTTCGCGGCGTCGTTGACAGGTGTGGCCCAGAAGGACTCGGGATCGTCGTTCTGGGGCCAGCCCTTCATGCCCGAGTCGCGATAGCCGAGTCGCACCAATCGGTCGATGCCGAGGATCTTCACGGCGTTGTCGAGTTCGACGGCTCGAATCTTCGCGACTTCGTCGCCGTCGTGGTGATCGGCGTCGGGCTTCGCGCCGTCGAGCGCGTCGCCGCACTCACCGTTGGTGCACGTCACGAGCACGGTGCGCGCGCCCTGGTCGGCGAGCAGGCGAAAGAGCCCCCCGGTCGAGCTCGCCTCGTCGTCGGGGTGCGCGTGCACCGCCAAGAACGTCAAACCCATCACAGTCCTCCAAAGAGATCGGCGTCGTCGTCCATCGCCTCGTGGCGACTCCAGGCGCGCTGGTAGTACTCCGTACCAAAGAGCAGTGTAAAGAGTTCTTCGTTCATTCGTACGAGGTCCCCGTTGTCGATCTGCGAGGCGTGCGTCGCCATGGCCTCTTGCTTCAGTCGCGCGTACGCACTGACGTCCATCGTCGTCGCGACGAGCTCGTCGGGAATATTGGTCCCCGCGTCGAGTACCCAGGCCGGCATGGAAAGGTCGAGCTCCTTCGCGCCAGCGACGAACTTCGTGATGACGCCGCGCGGCACGACCGGGTAGTAGAGACGTTCCGCGCTCGAAGAGAAGTCGAGGGCCCGGCGGGTCACGACGTTCGCCTGGACGTGATCGGGGTGGCCGTAGAAGCCATTCTCGTCGTAGGTGACGACGACGGCGGCGCGTTCACCGTCAATGATCGAAGCGATCGTGCGCGCCACGGCGTCGACGTCGGCGTTCATGAAGGCGTTCGGGTCGTCGTTCTCGGGCCAGCCCTTCATGCCCGAGTCCTCGAAGCCGAGCGTGACCACGCGCGAGAATCCGAGCAACGCCGTCGCGCGCTGGAGTTCACCCGCACGAACGCTCTTCGTCTCCAACGAATCGTGCAGCGCGTCGTTGCCCGGGCGACCAGCGAGATCGAGGCCCAACTGCCCGTACGTGCAGGTGATGAGCACGACGCGGTGGCCGAGCGCGGCGTAGTGCGCGCTGGCTCCGGCGCCAAAGAACGACTCGTCGTCAGGGTGGGCGTGCACGCACACGAGCGTGGGCGGAGTACTCATCAGAAGAGACTAGGAGATTGTGGATTCGACGGGACGCGCCACGCTTCGTCACTCCATCAACGTCGGTGGCTCACTTGTGAAAACCCAGCTGAAGGCCCTTGACGATCAACATGATCACCGCGACCACGAGGTAGCCACGCAGCAGGTACATGCCGAGCCGTCGGCCCCGAGACCACTTCGGTCGACTCAGGAGGCTGATGGACGGCATCCGCCACGACCCGCGACTCTTCAACTGTTCCGGCGAGATCGGGACTCGTCGGGAACGGGTGCGAAAGATCGCGACGCCCCCAACGAGGTACGCGACGATCAACGTGGCGCCCAGCACGATCGCCAACTCACTGACGTTGATCGAAGAGAAGAGCGTCGTCACCATGAGTACCAGTGACATCATGAGCAGAATCGAAACGATGACGCTCGCGACCACGTTCAACCACAGCTTGTTGATCCACGGGCCGAGGACCTCTCGGTCGTTGCACAGCAGAAGGAGGAACACGGTGGCGCTCGGGAGCAGGATCCCGGCGAGCGCCTGCACGCTCGTCGTGATGAGGCCCAACGGCGCGTGAGGAATGATGACGATGCCCGCCGCCGCGACCACCATCGCCGTAAACACGCCGTAGAAGAACTTGGCGTCTCGCCAACTTCGGTGCAGCGAGTGCTTGGCGCCGAACATGTCACCGAACGCGTAGGACGTCGCCAGCGTCACCGAGGCCGCGCCGATGATGGAGGCGTTCAGAAGAATGATCGCGAAGAGCGTGCCCGCAGCCGTCCCCACGTACTTCTTCAGGCCGCTGGAGACCGCACCGGCGTTGACGAAGTGCCCAGCCAAGGGCGTCTTGCCAAAGGCGATGGCCACGACGGACATGAGCACCGCCGCGGCGAACACCGTGATAATCGAGCCGAGCACCGTGTCGAGGCGCTCGTAGTTGATCCACCGCGGCGTGATGCGCTTGTCGACAATGTTCGACTGCTGAAAGAAGAGCTGCCAGGGCGCCACCGTGGTTCCAACGATGGCCATGATCAAGAGGACGGACGTGGAGTTGAATCCGCCCTTCACGCCCGGCGTCACGAGGCCGTGAAGAACGGGCTGGATCGAGGGATGGCGATAGACGGCGAGTGGGATGACCAGAAAGTTCGCGAAGATGAACACGAACATGAATCGCTCCCATCGCCGGAAACTTCCCGACGCCGTCATCAAGATGAGGCCCAGCGCCGCGACGGGAACCGAGATGTACTCGCTGACACCGAAGTATCCAAGAGCCAAGCTGACGCCGATGAATTCCGTGGCGATCGTGAGGAAGTTGAGAACGAAGAGGTCACCCACCGAGAAGGCACCCCAGAACTTCCCAAAGCGCTCGTTGATGAGTCGGGCGTGTCCGACGCCCGTGACGGCGCCCAAGCGGACCACCATCTCTTGGTTGACGACCAGAACGGGAATGAGTAAGGGGAGGGTCCATAGCAGGGTCAGGCCAAAGTTCTGACCCGCTTGCGCGTACGTGGCGACGCCGCCGGCGTCGTTGTCGCCCACCATCACGATGAGTCCTGGACCCATGATCGCGAGCATCGTGAGCAGGCGCGCCTTCAGCGAGTTGCGCGCTCCGACGTCGTGCTGGCCAATGGTGCCAAAGGCCCCCTGGATGTCGCCCACGTGGGCTTGATCCAGCACGGCGGACGAGGTATCGGTCGTTGGGTTCTTGTCGGCCATGTCGATCGTCCCTAGCGTCCCATCGCTTCACCGATGAGTGCGTCGTCGTTCGAGCGAGGTTTCGATGACGGAAGTCGAGGTGGACGGGTATCGAGGAACGCGGCGACGCCCTCGTAAGACGCCCGCGACGTCGCGCGCGTTGAACACGTCCCTACGCCACGACGGCCGTCCCCTTCAAGGGATCCGGCGTCACTTCGACGGCTGTTTGGTACTTCCTTCGACTGTTCGCGCTTCACGCTCCACCTCCTTTCGTCTCGTTGTGGTCGTTAGGCGAAACAACCACGCGGAGGCTAAAGGGGGCTAGGCGCTCTCCTCTAGGTACGGGCGAAGTTGTGTCGGTACGTCAGTTGCCTCGCGGCTGGTACTAGGGGGTTTCAGACAGAACCCCTTAGAACGTGACCTTGATCGGCGCGCTGCACTACTCCTCCACCGCGCCCATGCCGAACTCGGCGCGCCAGCCCTGGGGCAGGAGCTCTTCGAGCAGGTCATCCACCGTCACGACACCGATCATCTTGGCGTGCTCGTTATCGAGCACCGGCAAGACGGTCAGGTTGAAATCACTCATCTTTCTCGAGACTTGATGCAGATCCCACTGGGGATGCACGTGCGCCATGTGCGTTTTGGCGACGCTGAGCGCCAACGCGGTCGGTCGCGCGCGAACGAGCGGCGCGATGGACGCCGCGCCAATGGGTTGGCCGTTGTCGTCGACGACGAAGACGGCCTGCAAAGACTCCGCGGGGACGCTGGAGGTGCGAATGGCCTCGAGCGCGTCCGCGACGGTGGCGCTCTCGGGAACGGTGACGAAGTCGGGGTTCATCAATCCCCCGGCCGTGTCCGCGTTGTAGGAGAGGAGCTGGCGGACCTTGGCCTGTTGTTCGGTCGGCAGCATCTCGAGAATCGGTAGGCGGCGCTCTTGGTCGATCTCCGTGATCAGGTCGGCCGCGTTGTCGGGCTCCATTCGTGAGAGCAGTCGCGCAGCCTCGGCGTCGCTGCGCGACTCCAGGAACTCCAGCTGGTGGGTGGTGTCGAGCTCCTCGAAGACGTCCGCCTCGAGCTCGCGGTCGAGTCCCACCGCCTCGATGATCTCCTCGCCCTCCTCGTGGCTCGCCTGTTCGACGAGGTCGGCGATCTGGGCCGGGTGGAGCTTGGCGAGCTTGCGGTAGGGAATGCGTAGGCGCGCCGTGGGGACGTGCGAGACGAAGGGCTCGATGGAGGCGAAGTCCACGATGGCGTCGGCCTGCACGCGTGAACCGATCTTGTGACCGAGGACTCGGCGGAGGAACGATCGGCGCCCGGGGTCGACGCCCACGACTTCCCATCGACCATCGACCTCGGCGATTTCAATCTCGTTGGCGATGATGATGCGCCCTCGCACGAGATTGATGAGGTGGCGTGCGAGGAGGTCCTCGGCGAGCAAGAGCTCGCCCGGTCGACGCTCGAATCGACGAAGGTCCACCCGTCGACCTTCGAATGTCATGCGACCTTGCGCGAGACCGCCGATCTTCTTTATCGAGACGAAGAGGTTGCGCCCTTCGATGCGAATGACGGCGCCCACGATCGGCGGGTGCGCGTCGTCACCGAGGCGCGCGACCAGGTCTTGGACGCGTCCGATTCTGTCGCCGTCGGAGTCGAAGATCGGACGGCGCAGGAAGGTGGAGAGGTGCAGAATTTCGGTCATGAAAAGCCTTTACGACCTCCCAAGGCTACCGCCTCGAAGGTCGGGGCTCCACCGACATCCGTTGAACATCACGCGAACACCACGCGACGTGGATCCTCGGTCAGCGATTCGACGGGACGAAGCGTGAGAGTACGTCGGCCACGTAGTCGACGTCGTCGTCACTGACGCCGGCGTGGGTGACGAAACGCGCTCGTTTGGGCGCGACCGTCCCGCCGTCGACGCCGCGTTCGGAGAGCTCTTGCACGATCTGGCGTGCCCGGGGGTGATCGAACGAAACGATGTTGGTTCGACACGTCGTAGGGTCGTAGTTGGATTCGGGAAACGCCGCACCGAAGAGTTCGCCGAGCTGGCGCGCGCGCACGTGATCGTCGCTCAGTCGCTCGACCATGGTGTCGAGGGCGACGAGGCCCGCCGCCGCCAAGAATCCCGCTTGGCGCATCGCGCCACCGAGACGCTTTCGCTCCACCCGCGCTCGCTCCATCAACGACGCCGGTCCCGCGAGAAGTGAACCCACGGGCGCGCAGAGTCCCTTCGACAGACTCGTCATCACGGTCGTGGCGGGCGCCGCGTACTGCGCGGCGCTCGTGCCGGTCGCGACGACGGCGTTGAAGAGCCGGGCGCCGTCGAGGTGGAGCGTTCGCTCGCCGATCGCGCCCGCGAGCCGACGAAGGTCTTCGACGTCCCAGGGTGTACCGCCCGAGAACATGTGGGTATTCTCCACGGTCACCATCGCGACGTGGGGCTGATGGTCGCCTTCGGCGTCGATCAACTCCAGCACGTCCGCGAGTTCGAGGGTGCCCGTCGAGTCGTCGAGGGTGGCGAACTGCACCGAGGAGTTTCGCGCGGCGGCGCCCATCTCGAAACTTACGAGGTGTTGAGAGCGTCCAGCGACGATGACGTCGCCCGGCTGGGCGAGGATCCGCAGTGCGATCTGGTTGGCCATGACGCCCGAGACGACGAAGATCGCGGCCTCCTTGTCGACCAACGCGGCGAAGCGTTGTTCGAGTTCGTTGATCGTGGGGTCTTCGCCGTAGCCGTCGTCGCCTACGACGGCCTTGGCCATGGCGTCGCGCATGGCGGACGTCGGCTGTGTCACCGTGTCACTTCGAAGGTCTACGCGTCGAGTCATAGAGGAAGGCTACCGGCTCGTAAACTGCGCCTATGAGCGACAACATGATGGATCGGACGCCAAATCGTCCCACCGTGCACGATCAACTCGGAGTCGAAGTCGTGCTCGTGACCCCTGAGAAAGTAGTCCTACGCGTCGAGGTCGGGCCGAAGGTGCACCAACAGTACGGCATCTTGCACGGTGGCGTGTCGGCGTTGCTCGCCGAAGGCGCGGCGTCGATCGGCGGCGCCGTCAGCGTCGGTGCCGACCAGATCGTGGTCGGCACCGAACTCAACTGCTCGCACCTTCGCGCCATGAGCTCCGGCGTGCTCACCGCGACCGCGACACCGTTTCGAAAGGGTCGCAGCGTTCACGTGTGGGGCATCGAACTGCGCGATGACGAAGAGCGACTGATCTGCGTCGCGCGCTGTACTTTGCAGGTTTTACCGGCACCTTCCTCCGGCTAGACCGACCCTCTAGACTGGGCGCAAGACTCGCCAACGAAAGGGCTGAGACATGGGCGCTCGTTTTATTGGTTGGGGTACGGCCGTTCCAGACCGGATCGTCACCAACGATGAACTCTCTTTGACCCTCGACACCAACGACGCGTGGATCACCGAGCGAACCGGCATCAAAGAGCGCCGCATCGGCGGCACGGCGAAGAGCCTCGGCGTCATCGCCGGTAACCGAGCCCTCGACGACGCCGGCGTCGAACCCGAGAACATCGACTTCTTGATCCTCGCCACCACCACGCCTGATCGCATCGCGCCAGCGACGGCGGTGTTGATCGCCCACGAGATGGGACTGAGCTGTCCGGCCATGGACGTGAACGCGGCCTGCAGCGGCTTCATGTACGCCGTTCGCACCGCGTACGGCCTCCTCGAGACTGGCAACAAGCGCGTGCTCGTGATCGGCTCAGAGAACCTCTCGCGCTGGGTCGACTGGAGTGACCGCAACATGGCGGTACTGCTCGCCGACGGCGCGGGCGCGACCGTGCTCGAGTACGACCCCACCGAGAACGACCTCCTGTCGTTCTCGCTCGGCGCCGAAGGCGCCGACGCCGACCTGCTCACCTGTGAGCACGAGGGTTTCTTCCAGATGGACGGCGCCGAGGTCTTTCGCCGCGCGGTGCGCGTGGTGGTGGACTCGGCCGAAAAGGCGATGGCCATGGCGGGCATCACGTCCGATCAGCTCAGTCTCGTCATCCCACACCAGGCCAACATCCGCATCATCCAAGCGGCCTGTCAGCGTCTCAACGTCGAGATGGACCGCGCCGTCGTCGTCCTCGATCGCTACGGCAACACCTCGAGTGCCTCTATCCCGCTCGCCTTCTACGACGCGCGAGAGAACGACCGCGTCCACAAGGGTGACTACGCGCTGCTGACGGGCTTCGGTGCCGGGATGACCTGGGCCTCGGCCGTCGTTCGGTGGTCCAAGTGAGCGGTCCGTCACTCGTCATCTTGGCGGCCGGTCGCGCGCGACGCTACGGCGGCGTGAAGCAGCTCGCGCCCGTTGGCCTGCACGGCGAGGGCGTCATTGACCTCATCGCCTCGGACGCGTACGCCGCGGGTTTCGACGACGTCGTCATCGTCATCAACCCCGACACCGGACCCGAGATCAAAGAACACGTCGCGAAGCACTGGCCCAAGGGCCGACGCGTGTCCTTCGCGCACCAGACCGAACTTCGCGGCACCGTGAGCGCGGTCCTCGCCGCCGAGGGCAGCCTCGATCTCACGCAACCCTTCGGGGTCTCGAACGCGGACGACCTCTACGGTCGCGAGTCGTTTCTTCACCTAGGTCATCACCTCGCCACGAGTGCCAACAACTGTCTCGTGGGATTCGAACTCGAACGCGCGCTCGTGGGCGAACTGCCCGTCTCTCGCGGCACGTGCGTCGTCGTGAACGGCCACCTGACCGAGATCGTGGAGCGTCGAAACGTCTCGGCCACCCTCGACGGTTACTTCGCGGACGACGGTCTAGAGCCAACGTTCCTCCACCCTCAGACCACGGTGTCGATGAACCTCTGGGGGTTCCAGCCCGGAATCCTTCCGCTCATGCACAAGTCGGTCGAACAGCACGACTTCGAGAAGGAGAAGGAGATCCAACTCTCCACCTTCGTCGGACAGATACTCCACCGCACGCCGTTGCGCTTTGACGTCATGACCACGAAGTCGCGTTGCATTGGCGTGACCCACGCTGACGATCTGCCGCTGGCGCAGATTCTCGTCCGTGAAGAGATCGAAGCCGGCGAACGTCCTGAGTTCGCCTTCGTCATCTAGTCCAGAGGAGCCTTTCGTCGCCCGTCGTGGTACTGAGTCCACGATCGGTGAGTTGGACGCTCGCCTCTTTTGCCTACCCAAGGGATAGTTGCCGGGCGTTCGCGCATCGATTTCCGCACCACCGACCGGTTGCGGCGAAGCCTTTGGTGCCGACGATCCTTACGTGGGGCGTTCGGTGGTGGCGTTCATCGCCAGTCGCGTGAAGGGGCCACCGACCCCAACGTGAGCGGTTCGACGTACTCGGCCGTGAGCGTGACGACGCCCTGGCCACGCTCGAGCGAACCTCGTATCACCAACGCCGGCTTGTGGCTCGCCACGGTGCCCCATCGGGCCCACGCACCCTTGGAGAAGATCACGTTCACGTGACCGGTCTCGTCTTCGAGGTTGACGAAGACCGCGCCGTTCGCCGTCTCGGGTTGTTGGCGGTGCGTCACCACGCCAGCCACCATCACGCGACCGCTCTCCACCGCGAAGAGCGCGCTCGCGCGCGTCACGCCGCGCTCGTTGAGTGACGGGCGCACGAGTTCCATGGCCGTCGCTTCGGTCGTGAGACCCATCGACCAGAGGTCGTCGGCGACGCGCTCCATCTCACTCACTGCTGGCAGTAGCGGCGCGACGAGTCCCGTCACCACGCCGGGCAGTCGGTCGGGCAGTGACTGCGCCGCGGCGCCAGCCGACCAGGTCAGCGCACGTCGGCTCGGACCAAAGGCGTCGAGGGCACCCGCGGCGGCGAGCGCTTCGAGGTGGTGCTGTTGAAGACCGGCGCGACGAACGAGATCGGTGCTGCTCTGCCAAGGCGCGCCCACCACTACGCGTTCAGCGAGTTCGCTCCCGATCGATCGAACGTCACCGAGACCGAGGCGCACGAGAGGATCCTCGGGGTCCCCTTCCAACGTGGCCCCCACGCCCGAGGCGTTCACGTCGGGACGCAACACGTGAACGCCGTGGCGTTTCGCGTCGGCGACGAGACTCTGCGTCGACCAAAAGCCCATGGGTTGGGCGTTCAGTAACGAGACGAGGAACGCGGCCGGGTAGTGCACTTTGATCCAGGCTGAGCAGTAGACGAGGTGGGCGAAGGAGACCGAGTGCGACTCGGGAAAGCCGAAGTTCGCGAAGGCCGCCAACGCGTCGAAGAGTTGATCGGCTGCGGCCCCGCTAATGCCGTTCTCTTTCATTCCGGCGTAGAAGCGGCTCTTCAGTTTCATCATGCGAAGCTCGGAGCGCTTGGCGGCCATGGCTTGGCGCAGTTCGTCGGCCTCGGCCGGTGAGAAGCCCGCCACCGCGACGGCCATCTCCATCAACTGCTCTTGAAAGAGCGGCACGCCGAGCGTGCGGTGAAGAATCGGCTCGAGCCGAGGATGCAGGTAGGTCACCGGCTCGTCGCCGCGGCGCCGACGGATGTAGGGATTCACCGCGTGACCTTGGATGGGACCGGGACGAATGAGGGCCACCTCGATGACGAGGTCGTAAAAGCAGCGCGGCTGCACGCGCGGTAGCGTCGCCATCTGCGCGCGCGACTCCACTTGAAAGACACCGACGGTGTCGGCCTCACAGAGCAGGTCGTAGACCGCGTCGTCTTGAGGCAGCGTCGCGAGATCGAGCGCGACGCCGTGAAAGGCCTCGACGGCGTCGACCGCGCGGTGCAGCGCTTCGAGCATGCCCAGTCCGAGAAGGTCGAACTTCACCAGACCGATCGCCGCGCAGTCGTCCTTGTCCCACTGCAGCACACTGCGCCCGGGCATGCGCCCCCACTCCACGGGACAGACCTCGAGCACCGGTCGATCACAGAGCACCATGCCCGCCGAGTGAATGCCGAGGTGACGCGGCCGGTCCAAGAGTTCACTGGCCATCGTGAGGAGAAGTTCGGGCACCTCGGCGTCGGTCGCGCTCATGGTCGATCGATTGACGTGGTCGCGGAAGTAGTTGGCTTCCGCCTCGCTGTGGCCAAGGGCTCTCGCCACGTCACGCAGCGCCGAGCGCGACCGGTAGGTGATCACGGCCGCCACCTGAGCGGCGTGGTGTCGTCCGTAGCGCGTATAGACGTACTGAATAACCTCCTCGCGCCGTCCCGACTCGATGTCGACGTCGATATCAGGGGGTCCGTCGCGTGCCGGCGAAAGAAAACGCTCGAAGAACAAGTTGAGCGCGACGGCGTCGGCGTTGGTGATGCCGAGTGAGTAACACACCGCCGAGTTCGCGGCCGAACCCCGCCCCTGGCAGTAGATGTTGTTCCGGCGACAAAACTCGGTGATGTCCCAGACGGTGAGGAAGTAGCCGGCAAAACCGAGCGTCTTGATGACGCCGAGTTCGTGATCGATCTGACGCCACGCGCCCCCGACGCGCTCGGCGTCGCGCGGGCCGTAGCGACGCGTGGCGCCCACGGCGACGATCTCTTCGAGGTAACTCTGTTCGTCGTGTCCCGCGGGGGTTACGAACGCGGGTAGATTCGGCGCCACGAGGCGCAGGTCGAAGGCCAGCTCACTCACGAGCTCACCGGCCCGGTCGACGACCCCGGGCCAGCGCGCGAAACGGCGGCGCTGCTCGGCGTCGCTTCGAAGATGCGCAAGGGGCGAGGCGCTCAGCCAACCCTCCATCTCTTCGAGACTCTTGCGAGCGCGGATCGCCGAAAGTACGTTGGCCCGCGGGAAGTCACTTGGCGTGGCGTAGTGCACGTTGTTCGTCGCGACGACCGTGACGTCGTTGCGCACCGCGAGCTCGGCCAAGACGTCGTTGCGCGCGACGTCGTCGGGCGCGCCGTGGTCCCATATCTCGACGGCCACGTTCTCACGTCCGAAGCGCTCGATGAGTCGCGACAGGGAGCGCTGCGCGGCACGTGGACCCTCATCCATCAACGCGCGCGTCAGAGGTCCCTTGCGACACCCCGTCAACACCAGCCACTCGTACGCCGCGTTCGCGACGTCGTCGAGCGTGAAACGGGGCGCCCCCTTCTCGCCGCGCTCGAGGTGCGCGAGCGCGAGTACGCGTGAGAGGCGTGCGTAGCCCACGGGCGAACGAGCCAGGAGCACGAGGTGCTCTCCCGACGGGTCCGACACGCCCACGCGATCGTCGTTGCCGTCGAGCGTGATCTCACTGCCGAAGACACTCGCGAGCCCGAGCGCGCGCGCCGCTTCCGCGAAGCGCACCACGCCGTAGAGCCCGTCGTGATCGCACAGGGCGAGGCCCGACAGACCGAGGCGGGCCGCTTCGACGACCAACTCCTCGGGGTCGCTCGCGCCGTCTAGGAAGCTAAAGCCCGAGTGCGCGTGTAGTTCTCCGTAGGTCGCCATCAGTCATAGATTCCAACGAGCCACCACCGACTCGACTCCGCCACCACCAACAGCGCCTCGCCACTGGCGAGCACCATCTGCAGGTGTGCGCGACGGCGATGGCGCGACCACCAGCGCTCCACCAGCGGCCAGGGCCCCGCGTACCAGATGATCTCGCGACGAAGGGGTGAGGAGAAGATCACGGCCGTGGGCTCCGCGCTCAGTGCACCGCGCGTATTCAGCACCACGGGACGATTCGCCCCGTCACGCAGTTGCAACGGCACCGGGTGGGCCAACGTGGTCGCCGGTGAGGGCGCCGCGAGTTGTCCGGGCCACGGCGCGAGGTCCCGGACGTTCGTCGGTGGTGAGCCCCAGGGCACGAGCGTGGCCCGATCCTCGGGTCCGCGTCCGCCGCGCAGGGCGGCCACCACGACTCCCTCCGCCCCGAGACGTCGACGAACGCGATGCGCGGCGGCGTCGGCCCGGTCGTCGCCGGCCCCGCGCTGACCGAAGAACCCCTGTTGCTCGTCGAAGAAATCCTCCTCGCCGCGCGACTGCGCGAGGCGCCGCGCGAGGCGCACGTCGCGCTGACCTTCCATCTCGGAGAGTTCGCCGCGCGCCACGCGGTGCAGCGCGAGCGCGTGTTTGTTGAAACGCTCCGCCACGCGCGCGGGCTCGAGATCGGCGAAGGCACCCAGCGTGTGCAGCCCCAGACGCTGACACGTGGTCGCGAGGTCCTTACGACCCAGGACGTCGAGAGGCTGCGCGCGACGAAACGCGTCGCTCGCACCGCGCGCCACGATGAGCTCTCGATGCGCCGCGAGTTCGGCGCAGAACAACCCCTCCGCGACACCGAGTTTGGGCTCCACGCCCACGAGGTCGAGCACGCTCTGGCGTACCGCGCGAAGAACGGCGTCGTCACCACCGAAGAATCGACTCGGCCCCCGTAACGGCAGTACGTAGAGACCGAGACGTATCACCTCGATGAAGGGGCAGAGCACGCTTAACGCGTCGAGCAACACGATCGTGTTGCGCAGCGTCGCACCGTCGGGCTGTTCGAGCGAGAGCGGCTCCACCCAGATAGCGAGCAGTTGTTCCATCAGCGCGCCTCGGCGCGTCCGCGACGATTCGGCACGACCACCACGTGCTCACCACCGCGAATCGCTTCGCCACGACCACTCACGCGCACGGTGAGATAACGCGCGTCGAGTCGTGAGGAAGCAACCCACTCGGCCTGCGTCACGCGAAAGGAGAGGTCGGCCGGAAGGGGCCAAGGGGCGCGTGGATCACTGAGCGCGATCAACACGGTGCCGCGTTCGCGCACCCGGTCCATCAAGCGACGCGCGGCGCCGTGACCGGCGCGCGAGGGTGGTCGCACGAGTACGAGATCGACCCCGTCGAGAAGATCGGCGGCCGACTCGGCCCACGCTCCTCTCGGGCGCGGCACGAAGAGCACACGACGTAGATCGACACCGAGTTCGACCATCGCCACGACACCGGGATCGTCCACGCCCACGACGGCCGCCCAGTGGCCTTGCGTGCTCGCCTCACTCAAGAGACTGAGGGCGAGACTTAGTCCACCCAGACCCACCGGGGCTTCGACCACCACCGTCGAACCACGACGCAGCGCCGTGCCGGGCACAAGCGCGCGCCACGGATCACCGAGGGGCAATGTACGACTCTTCGCCAATGAGACGGGGCGTACGGCGGCGAGGAGTTCTGGGGGGAGGGGAGGTCGGGGTGGCGAAAAAGCGAACATATGTTCGTAAGAGTAGCCACTCATCGTCACACGCGCCAATGGCGAGAAATCAAGGCAGACTGGACCGGTGTGTGGTCGCGTCGCCCTCTTCAGCCCGCCAGCTCGCCTGGCCCGGTTCCTTGACGCGGCCCTCGCCGCGGGCCTCGATCCCGAGGGACATCCCAGCTGGAACGTCGGACCCCAACGTCGTCTCTTTGGCGTGAGTGAACACGACGGAACTCGTGTTCTCGATCGCTACCGCTGGGGACTCGTGCCGAGTTGGGCGAAGGATCCCAAGATCGGCAACAAGCTTTTCAACGCGCGTGGCGAGACCGTCGCCGAGAAACCTTCGTTTCGCAGTGCCTTCGCCAAACGTCCCTGCGTGATTCCCGTTGACGGGTTTTACGAGTGGGACCATCGCCCCGGACGTAATCGCCAACCGAACTACTTCACGCGCACGAACGACGACCCCCTGCTCCTCGCCGGACTCTACGAACGCTGGTGGAACCCCGACGACGAAGGCGCCGATCCCGTGGCGACGTGCACCATCATCACCACGACGCCGAGTGTCGACATGGACGAGATCCACGACCGGATGCCGGTGGTACTCAGTACCGACGACGTCGAGACATGGTTGAACGTCAACGACTACGGACCCGACGAGCGTTTGCAACTGTTGCGACCAGCACCCAAAGGCACCCTCGCCCACTACGGCGTGGGTGCGGCCGTGGGTTCGGTGAAGAACGACGGGCCCGAACTCACCGAACCCGTGGAGCCGCAGGCGCTCTTCTAGCGCTTGCGAGTCGGGAGGATGTGTCGGCATCGGTCGATATGGCCGCTTACTGCTCGCCCGCCACGAACTCGAGCGCTTCGGCGACGTGGCCGGTGCAGGACGCAAGGTCAGTCGGACGAAGCACGACCCATTCGCGCATCGGGCGACCTTTTCCCGCGTCAAAAGGCGAGCCCGTCCCCTCGGCGATGAGCTGCGTGACGCGCTCTCGAGGAAGTTTGACGACGAGCTCCCCGTGGCGGGTGAAAGCGAAGAACTTACCTCCACTCTTGAGCCCCTCGGAATGAAGGATCTTGCCGGCTTCCACTCTTTCGTCGGTGGCGACGAGGTGCTCAGTCACCACGTCGAAGAGTTCCTTTACCGAGGCCACTCCGTTACTTTTACACGTCCGTTCTTCCGGATTGCAGCGTGCCCCGACGAGACGGGGCCACGTGGGGTGAAGCGTGACCATCACCACTTCAGTATCGTGTTCTTGATTCTCCGAGAAGATTGGAGCGGCCGGTGCGACGGCACCACGAGGCGCCGGTACGCTGAATCGATGGCGCTTCGACTTCGCCCCTACCGACCAGACGATGAGTCGGCGGCCCTCGCCGCGCAAGAAGAGTTATTGGTGGACGACTTTCACTTCCTCCTGGGATGGGACACGACCATGTCGTGGCCTAATTTTCTACGGGCGCTCGATGAGCAGCGCCGCGGTGTGGGCCTGGCGGAGAATCAGGTCCGCGCCGTGCAACTCGTTGCTGACGTTGACGGAGAACTTGTCGGGAGGGTCTCGGTTCGTTTCGAGCTGAACAGTTTCTTAGCGACGACCGGTGGGCACATTGGCTACGCCGTCGTGCCCGCGCACCGCAAGAAGGGCTACGCAACGGAGATCTTGCGCCAAGCCCTCGTGGTGATCCGCGCCGAGGGGGTGGATCGGGTGCTCGTGACCTGCCACGACCAGAACGTCGGTTCCAGTCGGGTCATCGAGAAGTGTGGCGGGACGTTCGAGTCGATCGTCCCCCTGGAGCCGGAACAGAGCCTCTGTCACGACAACGGACAGAGCGTTCGCCGGTACTGGATTGGTTGAGCGTGCCCGTGGGGTCAAGCGAAACGACCCCACACGGCCGAAAACCCCGAGTGACCAGTGAGCCGAAACTCACCCGCCCCTCGGGGTTTCCGAGGCACGCCAACTATGTTCCGTGTCGGACAGAACATCTTTGACGGCAGGCACTTCACGTCATTAGCCTGTTTCGAACGGTGGACCGAACTCCACCGCCCGTCAGAAGGAATCCGCTCCTCTTGCGAGGCCCCTCATCCCCCTACTTCCCTCTCCCCTTGCGGTTTGAAGAATCGTTGGCAGGTGCTACGTGAACTACGAGAGACACTCTGCCAGAGATTTTTCCCGTTACCAAGGTCGCAGGGAGAAATCAAATACTTATACCCAGAATTGAACTACTTATCCACCAGTTTCGACACGTGAGTGTCAGATACCAACCACTTAGTCGCATCTTTCCCACAGGTACGCCGCACGCCGCGATCAATTTCACGACGGCCTAGTGGCCCGGCCACCGGCAAGACGGCCCTTGGCAGAAAACTACGAAGCTGTAGTTTGCTCTAGCCAGCGTCCGTGCGCGTGACACCATCCCCAATGCGTCGGCGACGAGCCCGGACTCGTCACGACGATCTGTGACGCACCACGGTGGTGTGCCTCGTCGTCGACGTTCACGCCGGGCCACGTGACCATCGTCGACTCGATGGAGATCCACGCGACGTTGTCCTCTCGACAACGTCGCGTGATCTCGTTGAAGTACGCACGCTGTTCGTCCGGCGTGAAGTAGAACGCCACCCACGTGTTGATGACAATCGTCAGCGTGTTGGCGTCGGTGAGGTGAAAGGCGTCGTCGAGTCGATCGAGCGCACTTCCAGTGAGTTCCGTCACGCTCGGCCACGAGGCTCGCGCGGCCACGATCGCGTCGAGGCGATCGTGGCGCCGGCGCTCTTCGGGCCAGAGACAGGCCTTGAGCCAAAGACGGTCATCCTCGTTCGCAAGGTCGAGCGGATTCGGATCGATGCCGACGCGAGACTTGATCGACGGCATCTTCCTCGAACGGTCGATGGGGGTCAAGTCTTCGCAGATCAGCGTCAGGGGGGAACCATCATCCTTCGCGCGCACGGGAAACTGGTCGAAGCAGAGATTGATCCCCGCTGAAGCTCCCACTTCGATGAGGTTGATCTCCTCGCTCGAATCCGCGGCGAGGTCGGCGACGAGAACCTGCAGGATCGCGCTTCGCCCAGGCTCATTGGTCTGTGTCGATCGCCACAGCTCCCCGCGCACCAGTTCGGGCGCGTCGTGCACGGCACCGAGCACGCGAAGGGCCGCGCCTTCGGGGTCTTCGAGTTGACCGCGACGCGCCGTGTCGTGGATCGGTCCGAGCACCGCGTGACCTCGAAGACCCACGAGTTGCAGCGCCGCGAGCACGAGCATCGGATTTCGTTGTTCCAGGCGCACCGAAGCGAGGAGTTCGAGCGAGATTTCGTCGTGCTCGAGTTCACGCAACAGCGCCGTGTAGAAGGGTAGGCGTTCGTAGTCCTCGGGCGCCAAAGCGAAGTGGTAGCGCTTTCGCGCGTCGTCGAGATCGGAGGCTTCCATGGACGTGATGCCAATCCTAAGAGTGACCGCTTGCGTCACTGGCGATGGGTTCTCGTGTCACGATGAGGGACCCGTCAACGTCGCGATCGATCACTCTCTAGGAACGAACGGCAACCTTCGGCAAGGTAACACTCACGAGGTGACTGTAAACCACGACGTTGGACTCATAGTGGCCCGTGGCGTGGTCGAACGCCCCACCGCAAGTGACGAGTTGAAGAGCGCGCGTCCCGTTCGACCCGTACACCAAGTGGTCGGGGAACGATGACTTGTTGTACTGCACGACCTTGGTCACGGCAAAGAACGTCTTGGTCCCGTTCGCCAAGACCAGCGTGATGCGATCACCGGCCTTCAGCTGCTTCAAATTGAAGAAGACGCCGGGGCCTCGGTACGAGTCGACGTGGCCGAGTATGACGGCGGAACCAATCTGTCCGGGCGGCGGTCCATCCTTGTACCAACCAACCACGCGGGTGTTGGTCGGCACCATCACCTCATGATCGGGTTGCAATCCGAGCGTGCCGACTTCGGTGTTTACTCCTATCGCGCTGATAGAGATCCTGATCGGTCGCGATCTCGCGACGGCGGGAATCTTTGTCGTTGCCTTTGTCGTTGCCTTTGTCGTTGCCTTTGTCGTTGCCTTTGTCGTCGACTTCGTCGTTGACTTCGAGGTTACGTGGGAGAGCACCAACACCTTTGGATCGCTCCTCGGCAACGTCGCGACGAGCAAGACGGCACCAACGCTCAGCGCGAGCGCGGCCACGCTCCACCACACCCACTGGCGACGTTGGCGCCCGTCGGGGCCACTCACGTCCCACGAACGTTCATCGTTGCGTAACTACCCGCGACGGCGACGAGAGCGTACTGCTAGTGAAGTGGCGGCGACGCCCACGCCGAGGGCGCCGAGGCCAAGGAGGCCGAGGGGCGTGGGGCCCGATCCCGCGGCACCACCCTCACCGGTCTTCGGTGCGCCGACGGGAATAATGGTCGAACTTTTGGCGAGCGTCGTAGTCGTGCGGCGCTTCGCGGGCTTCGTGGTCGTCGTGGTGCCCTTGGAGCCGGGCAGTGTGGTCGTGGGGGCGGTTGCGGTCGTAGTCGTCGTCGTAGCCGTGGTCGTAGTCGTCGTGGCCGTGGTCGTGGTCGTCGTGGCCGCCGCACACGTCGGCGCGTTGACCGTGTTGCTGATGAGAGTGACGGCGCCCGTCTGAGCCAGCAGTCGACCCTGTACGCTCGCCCCGTTACTCAGCGACACCGACGTCTTCGCGAGAATCGTGCCGACGAATGAGGTCGTCGTTCCGAGCGTTGCGGAACTGCCAACGGTCCAGAAGACGTTGCAGGCCTGCGCGCCGCCCTCAAGAACAACCGAACTTCCCGACGCGGTCGTCAACGTGGATCCCGCTTGAAAGATGAAGACCGCGTTGGCGTTCCCGCCACCGTTAAGGGTCAGGGTCCCAGTGAGCGCCAACGAACTTGTCGATTTGTAGATGCCGGGCTGCAGCGTCGTGCCCCCCAGTGTTCCTCCAGCCACCGGGGAGGTGGGAGTCTCACCGGCCGCGACCAGATACGCGGCGGTGGAAGAGTTTTGGGCCCCTAGTGACGTCGCGTCCGCGGCGTCGGTGGTGCCATTGACGTGGCCCGGCGGAAAGCCGGTGATGGCGGTGCCCGGGGAGAGTCCAACATCGCCGGTGATCACCGAGGAGCCAGTATTGGTGATGGTTGAAGCCGCGACAATCGCGTACGGCGTGGCGGATCCGAGATTTATGGGTGTGGCGGCTGCCACCGCGCTATCGCTCGCAAAAGCGATCAGCGTGACAAAGCTGACGAGCACCGCAGCCAGCGCGCCAAGGCCCATTCGAACGCCCGAAAGAGGCACGAGGCGACGCGAACCACGAGACTTGAAGAGGTGCGACAACGAAAAAGAGGGACGAACTGCTAGCGGGGTGGCACGCATACTTCACACAACTCTCAGGACCGAATTAAGTTCATGGTCAACGAGGATGAAAACCGGTTCCTGGGTAGGAATTATACAGCACACCCGTATTTCATTCATGTGACAATCGGTCATTCGATACACGCGAGCGGAGGGGCGTCTTCCATATACCGTGTACACACTGGCAACTCGTGTCATTTCGGCAATGGATTTTGCCAACGAGGACAATCTATTTACTCACCGGACGAGGAGCGGTGACATTTTCCTCACTTTGCGCCCGTCGAGTGCACAGCGACTGGCACCTCGTCACGGGCACGCCTCAAGAATCACCACCGCGAGCAGTCGGCTACTCGGGGCCTATTGAGCCCTCGTTCTCGACGGCAGGATTGTCGACGACCCTTGCGGCGACGCCATCGTCTTGCGTCTTCAACCGACGCCGTTGACGACGCATGTTGAAGCGAAGCTGCGCCACCCGACCCACGCCGATAGCGACGACGACGACAGCGCCCGCCAAGGCTGCGGCGAGGAGAGCCACGGCGATTGGTATTCGTCCAGAGAGCGAGAAAAAGTCAATGCGTACGTTACGCGTGTTCTGCGCGATGAAATCGATCAACGCCACACCGAACAGCACCGCGACGACGACCGCCGCCCACGCGGCCGACGTGCGGGTGTGCCGGTAGCCCTCCGCCGCTTTCGTCAAGCGCCCTTCTCGCGATTTCGTGCTTGCTCCGTGGCGACGAACGTCGTCGGCGTCCTCAGCTGAGAGGTCACTTGCCGACTCGGCTCCGTTGTCGCCCGATCTACTCACGAGCGAACGGGCTCGCGCCCGGAGTTCCCACGAGTGACGAACGGGAATCGCCCGTAACGCCAAAGGTTCCGGTCAATCATTGGCGTCGCTCGAGTTCTCATACAGGCTCCTCACGGGCCACATCGTTGGCGACCACGTTGTCGCCCATTAGGACTAATCGTAGTGCTTATGGGCACGCTCGACACGGGAGAGCACGTCGTTACGGTGACGGCGGGTCGATGGCGACTCGCGACCTTGACGTCACCCAACGCGCACCCGCGAGAACACCACGAGCGCTACGGACGCGAGAGGGAACTCTCGGTTGTAAGCGGAGGGAGACTCACAATGGCGCACCGTCGACGTCAAGCCTGAGCATTTGCGTTCAACACAACGTCATCGAACGAAGTTCTGGTTCTCCACCAGCCACCTGCGGAGTGGAGGTGATGGGATTCGAACCCACTGCCTCTACATTGCGAACGTAGCGCTCTACCAATTGAGCTACACCCCCGAAGAGGTACCTACTTTAGCCCAACGACCGTCGACGCTGAGGTTGGCGACCCCACTGCTGGACCCAGTCGGGCTCGTAGAACTCTGATTCAAACTCTTCCTCGTAGTGCGCGGGAGAGCGTTCGTACCCTTGGCTGTAGAGGGGTTCGATGGTGGCGAGTTGGCGACGTTGGGGCACACGAATTGGCAACGACGAGTCGCTCAAGTAACCCTGACTGACGGAGTAGAACGCCAGCGCGACGTAGATAACGACCGCAATCATCGAAAGGGCTGCTACGTCAAAGAGCAGACTGTTGCCCGTGAAGAAGGCCAGCGCCGTAAAGAGGACCGCGGCGAGAATGAGTCGCGTGAACATCATGCGACGCTGGGACTTCATCGTGCGACGTCGTACCGGCTCCTCGTATCTGGGGGTCGCGAAGATCTCGTCCGGGCGCGACGAATACGCCTTCACGTAACGATTGGAAGACGTCGTGATCGGGCGCACCGAGTCGTCGTAGTCGTAGTCCTCGCTCCACTCGTCCCAGGACGACCTCGATTCGAGTGAGCCAAACGTGTCATCAGCGTGAACGACGGTGAGACGGGGCCTACGTTCTGACAGATGAGCGCTCGGCGCGGCCTGATCGGGCTGGTCGAGTCGGTGCGCGGGGACAACAGAGTAGTCCTGACGACTCAAAACCTCGTGTTCGGCGTGAAATGACTGAATGGACTTTTCTGTGCCTCCGTCTCGGAGTCGACGAATCGCGATAGGGGCCAAGAGCGCAACCCAAAAAAGGGCTAACACTATCAGGAGCATTCGACCTGCTCCAGGTGGGGTCGCGTTGACATTGCCATAAATTTACTGTTGCAGGCTGAATTAATGGTGGATAGCTAGCCTTCGTGAAGTCCGCACTCTTCCTTGTCGAGTCCCGCCCATCGACCCGAGCGTCGATCGCCGGGGACGAGTGGCTTGAGCGTCATCGCGGCGCAACCGATCGAGGCGTAGCCCTCAGCCCAGAGTGGGTGCTCGGGTAGTTCGTGACTCTTGAGGTAGTACGCGACGTCGTCGTCGCTCCACGTCGCCAAGGGATTGACCTTCACGAGATCAAATTTCTCATCCCACATCAGGACTTTCATCGTTGCGCGCGACGGCGCGTCGACGCGCTTGACGGACGTTATCCACGCCGCGCGTGCGCGCAGCGCACGTCCCAGAGGTTCGACTTTTCTCAGTTCGCAACAGTTCGCACTACCACAGGGAAACGGGTCAGCGTCGGCGCCGGGGATGGTGCGTGTCACGTTGAGCGACCATTCGTTCGTCATCCGCTCGGTGAAGTCGAGCGTTTCTTGGAAGTGTCCCCCCGTGTCGAGGAAGATGATTTCCGTCGCCGGACGCAGCTCGTGCACCATGTGCAAGAGCGCCAGGTCCTCGAAGGAGCAGGCCATCGCGACGTCGTCGTCAAAGCGATCGAAGGTCCACTTGAGAATCTCGAGGGGTGTCGAGCGCCCGAAACGTTCGTTAATCTCCTCGATTTCGTCGAGGAGGTCTGAAGTTGGTGTCATCAGGGCCATTCTTATGGAAGTCGTGCATTGTCTAGTGCATCACTAGGATACAATGAACTCACGGAAACATGACCACGACCTTGCATACCCCTCACACCACTGACCACCTCGACGTCCTTGAGTCCCACGCCCTCTTTATTCTCCGAGAGGTGGTGGCCGAGTGCGAACGGCCAGTTTTGCTCTTTTCCGGCGGTAAGGACTCCGCCGTTCTCTTGCACTTGGCGGCGAAGGCATTCGCCCCCCAACAGCTTCCTTTCCCGGTGCTGCACATTGACACCGGTCAGAACTTCAAGGAAGTGCTCGGCTTTCGCGATCGCGCCGTCGAAGTTGCGGGCGCGCGACTCATCGTCGCCAAAGTTCAAGACACGATCAATCAAGGTAAGGTCGCCGATCCCGGACTTCTCGGATCGCGCAATCGACTGCAAACCGTGACGCTCCTCGACGCCATCGCCGAGAACAAGTTCGACGTCGCCTTCGGTGGGGCGCGCCGTGACGAGGACAAGGCCCGCGCGAAGGAACGCATCCTCAGCTTCCGCGACGCTTTCGGCCAGTGGGACCCGCGCCAGCAGCGTCCCGAACTGTGGCATCTCTACCAAGGCAAGGTCAATCCTGGTGAGCACGTGCGAGCCTTTCCCCTCTCCGACTGGACGGAGCTCGACGTCTGGCAGTACATCGGACGAGAGGAGATGGACGTCCCTTCGATCTACTTCGCCCACGAGCGTGACGTCGTCTCTCGTGACGGGATGTGGCTCGCCGTCACTGCGTTCGTGGAGCCTCAGCCCGATGAAGAGGTCGTTCGAAAGATGGTACGTTTTCGCACCGTCGGCGACGCCAACTGCACGGGCGCGGTGATCTCGAGCGCCAGCACCCTTGACGCCATCATCGCCGAAGTAGCGATCGCGAACGTCTCGGAACGTGGCGCGACGCGCGGTGACGACAAGTTCTCCGAAACCGCAATGGAGGATCGTAAGCGCGAGGGTTACTTCTAAGTGGAACTCGCCACGAAGGACCTGCTACGTCTCGCCACCATTGGATCGGTCGACGACGGAAAGTCGACGTTGATCGGTCGACTCCTCGTCGACACGCGTCAGCTCTTCGACGACCAGCTCGACGCCGTGGCCGCCGCGTCCGAGAAGCGCGGCATCGGCGACCTGGACCTGAGCTTCGTCACCGACGGACTTCGCGCGGAACGAGAGCAGGGCATCACCATTGACGTGGCCTATCGCTACGCGACGACACCGACGCGAAAGTTCATAATCGCGGACTGTCCCGGTCACGTCACCTACACGAGGAATATGGCAACCGGCGCTTCGACGGCCGACCTCGCGCTGGTCGTTCTCGACGTGGCTTCCGGTCTGAAGGAACAGACTCGCCGCCACCTCTGCATCGCGGCCCTGCTCGGCGTGCGCTCCGTGATCGTCGCGGTCAACAAGATGGACAACGTGGGCTGGTCCGAGCTCGCCTTCCAGCGCGTCGTCGATCAGATCGCGACGGTGTCGCGCGAGTTGGGCTTCTCTTCCTTGTTGACGATCCCCGTGTCGGCCCTTCTGGGCGACAACGTCGTCGAGAACTCGGTCAATACACCCTGGTACGAAGGGCCCTCGGTCCTGGAGGCCCTCGAAGCGTCAGAGGCGGGAGCGTGGGAGACCGCCCAGGGCGCGCGCCTACCCGTGCAGTGGGTCCTTCGCCAAAGTGGTGGCGGGCGCACGTACGCGGGCATGGTGAGCGGTGAATCGTTTCACGTCGGCGACGCCGTGACGTTGCTGCCGGCGGGAGTACAGACGACGATCAGGGCCATCAACTTCGGTGGGGCGTCTCGACTCGAGGCGACCGTTGGACTCGCCGCGGATCTCGACCTCGCTGACGAAACGGACGCCGGACGCGGTGATCTCATCGCCACCGCTCCCCTGCCGACGGTGACGAAGGAGTTCGAGGCGACGATCTGCTGGTTCGGTGAGCAGCCACTCAGCGTCGGCGGTCAGCGGCTGCGTCTGAAACACACCACGAAGTCCACCCCGGTGCGCGTTAAAGCGATAACGGGTCTGATCGATATCGAGTCACTCAAGATTGTCGACACCACGTCCTTCTCGACGAATCAGATTGGGCTCGCGACGTTGGTCACCGCGGACGCGCTCGTCGTCGACGACTACCGCGAGGATCGAGTCACCGGAAGCTTCGTCTTGATCGACGAGGTCACCAACGCCACGGTCGCCGCCGGCATGGTCGGCCACGCCACGTTTCTTTAGCGGAGCGTCGCCCCGCCCTCGTGGCGCGTTCGATTCTTCTCTTTGACACGAGGCACGCCTTCGAGTCTCGGCGCGCGGGCAGTCACCAGAGAAGAGGAATGAGGCGATAGCGCGTGCCAGTGATGTAGTCCAAGAAGGTTGCGGGAAAGCTGTCGGCGAGAAGTGTCTCCTCCATCCGTATTCGATGGACCTGAAGGCCAATGACCAACAAGGCGCCCACCATCGTGGTGAGACGTGCGTACCCGACGACGACGCCGACGATCATCGACAGCTCCGCGAGGTAAAGGGGATGACGGATGAGCCGGTAGGGACCCGTGACGACGAGGTCGCGCGACTCGGGCGTGATCGAGAAGTTGGACCCGAGACTCAAGAACGACGCGAGGGCGAGGGTCGCGCCCAGCACCGAGAGGACGAGTCCACACTGCGCCGCGTAGGGAGACGCCCGCCACAGGACCGGACCGGCCGGCAGGTAGCTGAGTCCCACCATCAAAAAGGTCGCGGTGAGCGACGTGACGATGGCCACTCGGCGATGGTCACTCGACCGTGGACTCTTTCGGGTCACCAGGATGACCGCGGCGCCGAGCACGAACGCCGCGTACAGGGCGCTTCGGGTGAGATCAGAGGCCCCCGTCCAACTGGGATTCGCCGTCAAGAACGTCCAGTTTCGAACAACCGCGATGGCTTGCGAGAAGCCGAGCCAAGTGAGGACGAGGGCTGGTGCCACGGCGACCATCACGCGTGGCGCGAATCCGTCGAAGGGTGCGATACGCGCCGTGACACGTGACAAGCGCTCGTCTAGGCGGTCAAGCGCCGGCGCTCGCACTCGACCCGCTACTGGTTCTCGTCTTCGACCCAGTGCTCGAGCTCGCACTCGACCCTCCGGGGGCACTGCCGCCGAAGCCCCCACCGAAGCCGCCCGTCGGCGTCACGCCCTTGGCGGTCGCGGTGACCGTGGCCGCCTGGACGGAGCCGTTCTTCGCCGTCGGCCCCTGGACCGTGACGGTGTCGCCGGGCTTCAGGGTTGACAGCGACGCGGAGGCGTTGCGATCGATGGTGGTCGATGACGACACCTTCACCGCGACGAGCGCGCCACTGGCGTTGGTCACGTACAACGTGTTGCCGATGATGTCGGTCACCGTTCCCGACGTGGCCGAACCCGCGCCGGGCGCACCCGCAAAGGCGCCGCCACCGAAGCGACCGCCAGGCGATGTCGTCGGCGTCGGCGAGGATCCTCGACCGCGCTGTAAGAACGCACCCAAGGCGAGCCCGCTCACGATCAATAACAACGCCACGAGAACCGTGACCGTCCATGACGCGCGAAAGCCCTTCGATGAGGTCTGCTCGGGCCACTCTTCGCTTTCTCCGCCGAAGAGCACGTCGAACGCCTCGTTGTTGTTGATCACGTTCGGATCCGCGTCGCCAGCTGGCGACCACCCCCCACCGACGAAGTCACCGGTCGAGTGGACGTCCCCAGGGGCGTCCGTCGATCCTTTTGTCATGTCGATCTGCCTTTCACTTACTCGTATCGAAGGGCGTCGATCGGGCGCAGTGACGCGGCCCGGTACGCCGGGTAGAAGCCCGCGACGATGCCCACGCTCAGCGCGACACCCAGGGCGAGAGGGATGGAGTATGAAGCCAGCACGGGTTTGACGCCCGCGATGGTGAAGCGCGAGACGACGATGCCCGCGACGGCGCCCAAAACACCGCCCAGGAACGAAATCACGGTCGACTCGATGAGGAACTGAGTCAAGACGACCGACTTGCGAGCCCCAATGGCCTTTCGAATGCCGATCTCGCGAGTGCGCTCGGTGACGGTGACGAGCATGATGTTCATCACGCCGATCGCGCCGACGAGCAGCGACACCGCGGCCACCCAACCTAAGAGGGCCGTGAAGGTCTTCGAACTCGACGTCGCCGTCGTAATCAGACTCGCTTGGTTGAGCACGTTGAAGGGAAGCGCCGCGACCGTCGTGTCGTTCTGTGCGGCCAAGATGCTCTGGACTTCGCTCTGCGCCAGCGAAAGGGTCGCCGCGGACTTTCCTTGAATCAGTAGCTCGGAGAACGACTGCGATTCGCCGGTCAGTTGGTCCTGGACGGCCGTGTAAGGCGCGATCGCCACGGCGTCCGCGTTGGTGAGACCCGTGGTCCCCTTCGACGCGAGGAGGCCCACGATGGTGAATCGAGCCGACCCGAGTTCGATCTGTTGTCCGAGGGGGTTCGAGCCGACGGGGAAGAGACCACTGGCTACGGACGCACCAAGGTCGACGACCTGCGAGTGACTCGACACGTCAGCGGCTGAAATCGATCGCCCCGCTGACAGCGTGTAGTTCGACGCCACGAGGTACGAAGGCGTCGAACCGACGACGGACGTCGAGTACGTCGACGATCCGTTCGTGGCGGTCACGCTGGTGGTGATCACCGGCGACACCGACTGGACGTCGGGGGCGTTGTTGGGGTTCGAGATGAGAGAAACGGAAGCCGAGTTGAGGGTGGTGTTGCGAATCTGGGTTCCGCTCGGCGTGCCACTACCGCCGCTACTGAAGACGGTCAACGTATTGGAGCCCAGCGCTTGGATTGAGTTCTCGATCGAACGGGAAGTGCCGGTACCGATCGCGAGTAGTACGATGACCGACGCCACGCCGATGAGGACCCCGAGCATCGTGAGCAAGGTTCGCAGCCAGTTCGAGCCAATGCCGCGCACGGCCATCGTGAGATTGCTGAACATACTTGACATCAGTCCCCGGATCCGTCGCCGTCTTGCGACGAGTTGACCGTGTTGGGCAACACCAGCGGAAGGCGCGGTAGCTGGCGATGGTCTCTCGTGATCGAGCCGTCACGCAACTCGACGACGCGAGAGGCGTACTGAGCGATGTCGGCTTCGTGCGTGATCATCACGATCGTGCGGCCGTGGTCGTGCAGGTCCGTGAAGAGCGCCATCAACTCGTTCGACGACCTCGAGTCGAGGTTGCCGGTCGGTTCGTCGGCCAGGATGAGTGCCGGATTCGTGCCGATGGCTCTGGCGATCGAGACACGCTGTTGCTGGCCACCCGACAGTTCGTTGGAGAAGTGCTCAAGACGCGAGCCGAGCCCCACTAAACGCAGCGCGACAATCGCGCGCTCTCGACGTTCTTTCGGCTTGACACCCGCGTAGGCCATCGGCAACTCCACGTTCTGCAACGCCGACATCCGCGGAATCAGATTGAACCCTTGAAAGACGAAGCCGATCTTCGTGTTCCGGATCCGCGAGAGGGCCTGGTCGTCGAGGTTACGTATATTCACGCCGTCGAGGCTGTAGTGACCGCTGGTCGGGACGTCGAGACAGCCAATGATGTTCATCAACGTGGACTTGCCCGATCCGGACGCGCCCATGATCGCGACGAACTCGCCTCTGACGACGGTGAGAGAGATACCGCGCGACGCGAGTACCTCGACGCCACCCATCACGTAACTCTTCACGATGTTCGACAGGGCGATGATCGGCGGTTCGTCCGACCTGCCCGGGGGCCCGTCGGCCTGCGCGACGCGCGTCGCGCCATCACTGGTCAAGGTCACGGTGCTCCACCACCGAATCCGCGACCTCCTCCGCCGAAGCCTCCGGTGGTGGCACCTCCCGTCGTCGTCGCGGCACTCACGGAGGCCGTGGGCTCGACGATGGTTTCGCCCTCGGTGACCCCGCTCGTGATTTGCGTGAAGGAGGTGCCGACGAGGCCCAGCGTGACGGGCGTCGACTTACTGGTTCCGTTGGCGCCTTGGACTTGCACCGTCGAGAGGCTGCCCGTCGTCGTGATGGCGGCACTTGGAAGTTCGAGGACGTTGGAGACGGTTTGGACGACCACGGAGACCTGCGCGGTCATGCCGTCTTTCAGCGTGGCGGGTGGCTTGGTCAGACTGATGGTTACCGGGTACGTGACCACGTTGCTGACGACGGTGGACACCGCGGCGACGGCGGTCACGACACCACGCACCACCGTGTTCGGTAGAGAGGCGAGCGTAATGGTCGCCGTCTGGTGCACGGCGATCTTGATGGCGTCGGCTTCAGCGAAGCTGGACACTACCTGGAGTTGGCGCAGGCCCTCGATGGTGATGAGAGACGAGCTGCTCGAACTCGAAGAAGAAGTAGACGCGCCGCTGGACGTCGACGAGCCGCCGCCGCCCACGATCTGACCGACCGAGCCAGTCACGGCCGTCACGTTGCCACTGATGAGAGCGACCAGTTGAGTCTCCGAAAGCGCCTTCGAAGCCTGTTCGACGGAGACCTGGTCTTGAGCGATGGACGCCTGGCTTTGTACGAGGCCCACCTTGCTCTGGGCAATGGCGGACTCGTCTTGGGTAATCGCTGACTTGTCCGAACTGACGGTCGTCGGTGAGGCCTTCGTGTTCTGCTGGGCGATAGAAACCGCAAGTCCCTGTATCGTGATCGCCGACTGGTCCTTGGAGATTTGATTCTGGTCAGTCGTGACCTTCGCACTGTCGGTGGTGATCGTCTCATTGTCAGTGGTGCACGAGGTAACGGGAGTCGTCAACGTCACCCCGCTGCCCAGGGCGCTGCCAACTGAGTTGGTTGCTACCACCTGAAACAGGTACGTGGTGCTGGGGGTAAGACCGGTGATCTCCGTTGACACCTGGGATGCGTTGTTACTCGACACGATCGTGATAGACGCCGTCGCCAGGCCGTACGCGGCGGTCGGACCGTACTGGAAGTAATACGTCGTGGCCGAGCCGTTCGGATTGATGGTGGCGTTCAAGACCGCCGTCGTGGTGGAGATCGACGAGGCTGCGTCGGTGGCCACCGAAGGTACTCCGCCCGCCGTCGCCGTGACGGAACCTGAGGATGGTCCCGATGACCCCGAGCTCGTCGGTGACGCGGGGCACGCGAGCGCGACGTCGGAGGAGTACGTCGCCTGCGCCGCTGCCAAGCTGGTCTCATCGGTGGCCAGCAGCGTTTGGTCCGAGACCAGCTGATTCTGGTCGTTCGTCAGAGTCTGCTGAGCATTATCGAGTGACGACTGATTTTGGTCTTTCTGAACCGTCGTGCCACCCGACTGGTCGGTCGCGAGGGTCGCCCTCGCGGTGGCGAGGGTCTTCGCGAGCGAGACGGCCGACGTCTGAGCGTTGGTGTAGCTCATCTTCGCCACCGCGAGGGTGGACTCGGCTGATTGAAGCGCCGCGCTCTGTTGGGTTGAGTCAATGGAGGCGAGTGCTTGACCCGCCGTCACCTTTTGGCCAACGGCCACGTCAAGTGACGTTAAGGTTCCACCCGCGACGAAATTCTCGTTGGCGTTGGACACGGTCGAAAGATTGCCCGAAGCGGAGACGCTCGACTGGACGATACCTTTCGTGACCTTGACCGTTCGTGCGACACCCGTGCTCGACGACGCGGGTGTTTTGTAGATCGACGAGAAGGCGAACGCGGCGACGACGATGACCGCGAGTCCGAGCGCAATGTAGCCAACACGTTTGCGCGAGAGGCGTCCGAGGTTCTTAATTTTCATTTCAGTATCTCCGTAAGGGTGATGGTTGACGTGGCGCGACGGTTCTTACAGACTGATCAACCACCAGTGGTGGTGGTCGCGGGCGTCTTGGCCGGTGACGGAAGGAGCGCCGAACACGCCGCCGACGCCGCTTTGTACTTCGGGTTTGAGGTAACCGATGAGTTCGGCGTCGGCGCACTTCCCGGCGTCTTCTTCGGTATCGTCACCCCGTGAAGCGTCATGCAGTTGCGGAAGGCGGCAAGTTGCGTCGAACCGACGCCTGCGCTAAAGCCACCACCGGGGCCCAAACCTGCTGGACGCAGACTCGCGCAGGCTTTGAAGGCAGCGCTGGTCTTCGAACTGCCACCAAAGCCGCCCGCGCGACGAGCACCCGTCGACGAGCCTGACGGCCGCTTTCCGCCGCCAAAGCCCGTCACACCATGCTGCTTGAGACACGTGGTGAACGCCGTGCTCGACGACGGCGACTTGGTCGTCGTCGTCGTCGTCGACTTGGTCTTCGTAGAGGTCGCGGGCGCTGACGTCGCGGGCGCTCCGCCACAGGCCGCCAGGATCACTCCCGAAAGAGCAACCGCGAGTACTGCGAGTGGCACCGAACGATGGCCGCCACGTCGTCTTACTGCGTCAGTCCGTTTTGTCATAGCGACAGTATGGAAAGCGAATCTGGACGCCGGATGAGGGTGACTTAATTGTTTCCTGGACGTCGGCTCGCGCGGTGCGGGATGCGACGCGGAGCGACGCCGCCGCCCCCCCCGTGCGGACTACACCCCTTCGCCGGCTCAAGCCTTACGAAATGAGGCTTCGGAACTTCAGGAAATTCTTATGATGAGTTGTCACACTGGGCCGGTGGGTATCGAGATCTTGTCAGTCGAAGACGACGACAACCTCGCTTACGTGATCACTACGACGCTGCAACTCGGAGGGTCCAGCGTCACGCGCGCGAAAGATGGTCACGAAGCGCTGCGATTGGCGATGAAGGACGACCCGCCTGATCTGATCCTTCTGGACGTTATGCTCCCCGATCTCAGTGGGTTCGAGGTCTGCCAACGACTGCGCGAGGCCGGCGTCAACATCCCGGTGATCTTTCTCACCGCGGTCGATTCGATCGGCGACAAAGTGAGGGGACTCACCATGGGCGCCGACGACTACCTCACCAAGCCCTTCAGCGTCGAGGAGCTCGCGGCTCGCGTGCGGTCCCTGCTGCGCCGAATCGGCAAGGCCCCCGAGGCGCAGGTGACGTCGTGCGGTGACATCGTCGTCGACGACGACGCGCACACCGTCACGAAGAATGGCGCGCTCGTTGACCTATCGCCCACCGAGTATCGGCTCTTGCTCTTTCTGATGAAGAACGCGGGCAAGGTGCTGACCCGCTGGCAGATACTCGACCACGTGTGGGACTACAGCTTCGAGGGCGAGCCCACGATCGTCGAATCGTACGTTTCTCAGTTGCGAAAGAAAGTTGACAGCTCGCCGCCCACCATGATCCGAACGATTCGAAGCATCGGCTATCGAATCGAGCGACAGTGACGTCGAGGTGAGTCTTCGTCTGCGACTCACGTTCGCGGCCTCTCTTCTGCTCGCGGTCCTCTTACTGCTCGGCGTCTTGCTCGTTAACTCCGTCGCAAGGTCCGAACTCGGACAGGTCGATCAGCAGTTGAGGAACTCGCTGCCGGTTGCTCGTACCCTCGATCAGTCATCGGCTCCAACATTTCCGCCGATCGTCACGTCGCCAAAGAAGTTCACCGCTAGCCGCTTCAGCGCCTTCTACATCGCCGTCATCGCCCACGGAAAGCGCGTCGTCCTCTCCACGCCCCTTGACGCGCACCGCACGTCGCCTCAAACGCCAAGCGCTGTCACGACGCCACACCACACCATCAAGATCGCCACCGTCGGATCCGTCAATGGTTCCCTGCAGTGGCGTGCCGTGCTCTTGGCGGTACCCCATTCGAAGACCGAAGTGCTCGTGGCCGTCTCGCTGGCCCAGATTGACACCACGATAGGTTTTCTGCGTCTCGCCATCCTCTTGGCCGCACTCGTCGTTCTCGCCGTCGTCATCGCAACGGGCCTTTGGATCGCGAGGCTCGGTCTACGTCCCATCGCCGAAGTCACGGAGGTGGCCGACGCCATCACCGCGGGTGATCGGACGCGACGGGTGACGACGGCGCAGCAGAGGACCGAGGCTGGCAAGTTGGCACAGGCGTTCAACTTGATGCTCGATGAGCAACTCGCACTCGAAGCGCGTCTCCGTCAGTTCATCGCGGACGCGTCGCACGAACTTCGCACCCCCGTCTCCGTGATCCTCGGCATTACCGAACTATGGCGACAGGGTGAGTTGAGAAATGGTGAGGAACGTGACGAGGCCATCCACCGTATCGGTCTTTCCGGAAATCAGATGGGAAAACTCGTCGAGGAGCTCTTGCTCTTGGCGCGTCTCGATGAGGGCCGACCGATGGACCGCGCGCCCGTCGATCTCGAACGATTGATTCACGAGGTCGTAGCGGACGCACTCACGACCGATCCGTTTCGCACCATCGTGGTGACGATCGCGGACCCGGTGGTCGTCCAAGGTGACGTCTTTCGCCTCCGTCAGGTCGTCGCCAACCTCGTGAACAACGCCCTTCGCTACACGTCCGCCGACGCCGTGATCGAAGTCCGACTCTCCTCCAACGACGACGCGGCCTTGCTCGACGTGGTCGATTCGGGACCGGGCATGACGCCCGAGCACACGAGCCACGCCTTCGACCGGTTCTGGCAGGCGGACGCCAGTCGATCGCGATCCGGCGCGGGACTGGGACTGCCCATCGTTCGCGGCATCGTCGTGGCCCACGCCGGCAACGTCACGCTGGAGTCCGACCCAGAGACGGGCACCCACGTCAGGGTGGCGATCCCGCAAAACGCTGAGAACCGAACCGCCGCCAACACTCGTGCTGCTGGAGGGGATTGGTGAGCGCAGCCGGTGCCCAACGTGCGAAGCGGGCCACGACTGTCCGTCCAATATCGGCCCTCGGACCACAGTTTTCGTTAGGAATCCAACAGTGCGAACTCAGGCACGCTCGACGCACTCGCGCTCCGTTGATGGGCAAGAACCTCTAGTCGTCGGTGTCGAGAAGACCCTTGAACGCGTTTCTCATCATGGCAATCGAAGAAGAACTGGGATCACGTAAGTACTCAAGGGCCAGCACGTTTGGTTGGTCAATCTCCGAGCCCGACACCCCCGGTAATGACACAGGTCCGCCTGCTTCGGAGGTACTTCCACTGGCGTCCATGGCGCTCTCCACTTCGGCCCTTGTGACTATGGACTATTACACCTTCATGATGTTTTGTCAAGTGGTTGACATTGCATAGTGATTCAGTGACAGGCCCTTCATCGATTCGAGACCCGAGGGCGTCGACGTGCTCGTCGGGGATCTTCCGCGCGCGAGTTCGAGCACACCCTCGTTGACTACACGCGCATCGCGGTCTCGAGTACCGGTAGGGAGCGCACGAACGCACCTCACTGGTCCCGCGTCAGGAAACGCGTGCTCGAAGAGTGATGAACCTACACTTGAGCCGTCGAGAAGGGCAACCTGATGAAATCTCCGCGTCTCCTGGTGAGCCTGCCCGACGGCGCCTTGAAGTCGGCTCTCGCTGGGGTGAACAGCGACGTCGAGTTCATTGAATGGGATATGTCACGACCAGCGCTCTTCAATGAGATCGACGTTGTCGTGCCGCCCTACTTCAGCGGAACGAAGCCACTCGCCCAACTCGCCGGGGTGAAGACGCGTCTCGTGCAAAGTCAATCGGTAGGTTACGACGGGGTCGCGAAGGCACTGCCACCCGGACACGTCTTCGCGAACGCGACCACCGTCCACGAGACGTCGACCGCCGAGTTGACGTTGGCTTTGATTCTCGCGTCACAGCGAGGCATCCCCGACTTCGTACGTGACGCCAGAGACGGACGGTGGGCACCGTCGTGGCGCGAGAGCTTGGCCGACCGCCACGTTCTCCTCGTGGGTTACGGCGGCGTTGGTCGGGCGATCGAGGCTCGACTCGCACCCTTCGAGGTCTCGCTGACACGGGTGGCACTGCGCGAACGCGCCGACGAGCGCGGTGTGATCCACGGCTTCGAGGCGTTGCACGATCTGTTGGCGTCAGCGGACGTCGTGATCGTCGCGGTACCACTCACCGAAGGGACGACGCGCCTCATTGACGACGCGTTCCTTCGCCAAATGCGCGACGGCACCCTCATCGTGAACATCGCTCGCGGCAAGGTCGCCGACACGAAAGCCCTGCTCGAACACGCGAGCACCGGACGCCTGCGCCTGGCGCTGGACGTAACGGATCCCGAGCCGCTACCCGGGGGACATCCACTTTTCTCTCTTCCCAACGTCCTTATCTCGCCACACGTCGGCGGCATGTCGACGTCAATGCTGCCGCGCATGGCGAAGCTACTCAGCGAACAGATAGACCGGATGCTTCGCGGCGAAGAGCCCCTCAACGTCGTGGTGCGCAGTTAGCGCGAGACCTGCGTCCGAGGCAGACGAAGCAACGAACGCGCGCGACCACGGTGAGAGCAACGTCGTGTCGAGTCTCGCGCTCGCTCGTTCGACGCGCCGAGAACCTCGCCGAACTCGGTACGTTACAGTTTTGATACCGGCCACAAAAAGGAACCGCGATATGTCAACCGACCGCTCCGCGCTGACCTCGATTGAACGCGAGAAGGCGTCCGTTTTTCACTCGTGGTCGGCCCAGGCCACCATCAATCCTCTCATGATCAAAGACGCCCAGGGCGTCTACGTCACGGAGGAAAACGGGACAAGCTATCTCGATTTCTCTTCGCAGTTAGTGAACACCAATATTGGCCATCAACACCCTTCCGTCGTTCACGCCATTCAGGAACAGGCCGCGAAACTCTGCACCATCGCTCCCCAGCACGGCTACGAGGCGCGCTACCGCGCCGCCGAACTGATACTGGATCACTCCTTCGATGGCGCCGCCAAGGTCTTTTTCACCAGCGGTGGCACCGAGGCGGTGGAGCACGCGGTGCGTATGGCGCGGCTGCACACTGGTCGACAGAAGGTCCTCGCCACGTACCGCAGTTACCACGGCGCGACGTCCACCTCGATCAACTTGACCGGCGATCCGCGTCGCTGGCCGAACGACAACGGATCGTCTGGGGTTGTGCACTTCTTTGGACCGTTCCTCTATCGCTCGACGTACGGCGCGACCACCGAAGAGGAGGAGTGCGAGCGCGCGTTGGAGAGTCTGGAGAACACCATTCGATTCGAAGGACCTACGGCCTTTGCCGCCATCATCCTCGAAACCGTTCCCGGGACGGCGGGGATCATGGTGCCGCCGAAGGGCTTCTTGAAGGGAGTTCGCGAAATATGTGATCGCTACGGCATCGTCTACATCGCCGACGAGGTGATGTGCGGCTTCGGGCGCACCGGCTCGTGGTTCGCGTACCAAGACCACGACGTGAAGCCCGACCTCGTGACCTTCGCCAAGGGCGTGAACTCCGGCTACGTGCCACTGGGGGGCGTCGTGATCAATGAAGCAGTTTCCGCGACGTTCAACGACCGCGTCTACCCCGGCGGTCTGACCTACTCCGGCAACCCGCTGGCGTGTGCGTCGGCGGTGGCGTCGATCGAAGCGATGGAGAAGGAACACATCATCGAAAACGCCAAGCAGATCGGCGACGAGGTGCTGCGACCCGGACTCGAGGCGCTCGCGTCGAAGCACAAGATCGTTGGTGATGTTCGCGGACTCGGTGTCTTCTTCGCGCTCGAACTCGTCACCGATCGGGCCACGAAAGAGCCGCTGGCGCCCTACGGCGCGAGTTCGCCCGCGATGAACGAACTCGTCGGCGGCTGTCGAAACGAAGGACTCTTGATCTTCAACAACTTCAACCGGCTCCACGTGGTGCCCCCGTGCACGATCAACGCCGACGAAGCCCTCGAGGGTCTGGCTCGACTTGACCGTGCGCTTGGCGTGGCCGACAAGTACTACGTCGGCGCGTAGCCACCAACTGCGACGACGTTGAGACCGCGTCAACGACGCATTCGGCACCGACGCGACCTCAGACCATGGACGCGTCAGCGTTGACCGAGATGGACTCTCCAATGCGCAACTTGGCGACATCCGGCGCGCGAGTAGCCGCTCAGCACTGTCTGAAGCGCGATGGAACCAACGAGTCCGCGAGGAGTGCGAGGATAGGGGGTCGCCATCCGTAACTCCTCTTGGATCAAATGACCATCAGCGCCAACCACACCGACCTTGACCCGTGTGGCACCACTGTCGACAGCCACGAAGGGTTCTCGCGCCACGATACGTAGCTCGCTCACGAGCGACGCCGGCCGACCCGATCATGGTCCGCCCTTCGCCGTTGGTGACGGAAAAGTTACGCCCTCTAGGATTGAGCGCACCCGTGGACCCACCAACTTCACCAAACCCTCCGACGCCCTCGACCGAAGTCTTCTTTCGACCCTCCGCTTTCGCGAGCACGACCGGCGTCTTCATCCTCATGGGAGCGGTGACCTCGCTGTTTGGACCACTACTCGTCAGTTTCACCCACCGGTTCCACCTCTCACTGCCCAGTGCCGGTGCGGCACTCAGTGTCTACTTCGTCGGAGCAACCCTCGGTGTCCTTCCCGGTTGGCTCGGGCTGAAACGACTCCAGGGCCGTATGGTGCTCACTTTTTCGTTGGTGACCATTGTGTTCGGTGCGGCTGGCTCGTCGTTGGCGCACTCGTGGACTCTCTTCTTGACCAGCATCTTCCTCATCGGACTTGGCTTTGGCGCCCTCGACATCGCCTTGAACACCCTGCTCGCTCGAACTGCACTACGGGGCCGCGCGCATCGACTCAGTATCAGCAACGCCGGCTACGGCGTGGGGGCGGTGATCTGTCCTCTCACCATCATCGCTCTCAATCCCAATAACTTTCGTTTCCTGTTCGCTGGACTCGCGGCGATCGCCCTCGTGCTGTCCACGTTGAACGGTGGCGTCCACGCGCCACCGCTGCGTACCGAGCCGCTGCAGTTCGAGATGACGAAGATGAAGGCCCAACGACGACCCATTCTCCTCACGTTCGTGGTGGCGTACGTGCTCTACGTCGCGCTCGAGACCAGCTCGTCGGGCTGGATGGCCACCCAGCTGCACGGTGTCGGATACTCCGAGTCGTCGGGCAGCCTCGTCACGGCGGGTTTTTGGTCCGGCGTGGCGATCGGGCGTCTGCTTGGAGGATCGCTCTACCACCGCCTCTCGGAGAGGAAACTCGTCCTCGGCGGGCTCACTCTTGCCACTCTGGTGTGTGCGTCGGCCTTCTCAGACGCGCTGGCGCCCTACGCGTACCCCCTGCTCGGTCTGATCGTCGCGTCCATATTTCCCATGGGGTTGATGTGGTACACGATGCTATGCCCGCACGACAGTGACGGACTCTCGTTACTTATCCTCTTCATGATGGTGGGCGGCGTCGCGGGACCGGCCGTCACTAGTCTGCTGGTTTCGCAGTTCGGTGTCCGCGTCGTGCCGATCACGTTGGCCACCTTCGCCGCACTCGATCTCGCGGTCTTTCTCAGTGCGCTTCGATTTCGACCGCTCGTGGTGACGGGTGGATCAGTGGCGGCCGGTTCGGCCTAGTCGAGCCACGACGTCGCGCCAGGCGAAGTGCCCAGACCCCGCTGGTGGCGACGCTTTCCTGATGAGACGTACGAGCGAATCCTTCGACGTGGCCGACGCACCGTTGACGAGGAGGGCGTCACCGCCTTACGTCACCGACGTGTCAACGATCTGCACGGTCGGTGCGTTCACACGAATGCGCCTAAGGATCTCCGCTACCTGAGTGACGTCCCCTTCCAAGGGACTCGCCCGGAGCTGTCACTACTGGATCAGCATCGACACGAGCGCGATCGCGACGAGCACCAAGATCGTGTCAATCGAACGGACGAGCTTACGACCGCTCTCGGAGGGCGCGACACCGTACTTCGCAATGATCGCGGCCATGACGCGCTCTTGGGGCAACGTGCGCGCTTCGAGATGCCCCGCCGCTGCGAGGTAGCAAAGAATTCCCACGTCGACCCACGGTCGACTCAGCGACACCGAAGGGCCACCACTCAAGGACATCACCAGTCCCGAGATCGGCAGGACGTGCAAGAGTCGCGCCGCCCAGTTTCGCCGCTGTGGAAAGCGCAGCGCTTGCGTCGCGGCGTCAGCGCCCCTCGCGACACTGAGGGCGGCGTAGCGCAACGTGATGAACACCGCGATCGTGGCCACGGCCGCCATGACGTGGACCACGAAGACCACGTCGAAGGCGACGGAAGTGGCAATCATGAATCGGTCAGCAACGTTTCGCCCGCGCGATAGGGATCGGTCGTTCCGTTGAGGAGCGCCTCAATCTGCTCGTCGTAGGCCTCACCTCGGGCGAGATCCGCGACGCGCGAGCGAAGCAGCGCGTTGACAACCTTGTCGAGCTCGACGCGGGTGCGAAGGCGCCGAGCTTCCACGAGAAGCTCCTTGTCGAGAAAGATCCGGTGCGCGTCGATCGCTTCGAACAGTGCCAGCGTACCTTCGTCACTCGTCGCGGTCGTCTCGACGACGAGGGGACGCCACGCCCGGGCTACGCCGAGGTCGAGCATCTGCTCGAGGTCTCGTCTAGTCTCTTGGACCCCGGGTCGATCGGCCTTGTTGATCACGAAGATGTCCGCGACCTCCAACAGGCCGGCTTTATTGGCCTGCATTGAATCGCCCCAACCGGGGTTCGTCACGACGATCGTGGTGTCGGCCGCCGAAGCGATGTCGACCTCCATCTGCCCGACGCCCACCGTCTCGACGAACGCGAAGGGAAAGTTCGCCGCGCCCAACACCCGCAGCGCGTCGGGCACGGCCAGGGAGAGCCCCCCCAGGTGTCCGCGCGTCGCCATCGAACGTATGAAGACGTGATCGTTGGTGGCGTGGTCCTGCATGCGAATTCGGTCACCCAGGATCGCGCCACCGGTGAAGGGAGAACTGGGATCAACGCAGAGCACGCCCACCTGATCGAAGGTCTCGGCGTCACCGACGTGACCTCGCGCCAGCGCCAGGGAGATCAGGTGGTCGGTAAGCGTCGACTTCCCAGCACCCGGTGGTCCGGTGACGCCAACGACGAAGGGTGGGGGCGTCGCGTACGCGAGCGACACCGTGGCTCGATGCTGCGCTCCCCCCGATTCGACGTACGTCAGCAGTCGCGCGAGCGCGACGCGCGAGCCGCGCTTCGCCTCGTCGAGCAGTACGTCGGGAGCGCGTGCGATCACGGGTACCGATCAATGGTCGCGCCCAGAGCGCTCAAACGACCGACGAAATCGTCGTAGCCGCGGTCCATGTGTTCGAGACCCGTCACCGTGGTCTCCCCTTCAGCGACGAGGCCCGCCAAGATGAGCGCGGCGGCGGCGCGGATGTCGCTCGCGCGCACCGACGTACCCTCGAGTCGTTCGACCCCGCGGATCATGGCGTGGTGACCTTCGGTCGTGATATTGGCACCGAGGCGCACCAACTCGTCAACGTAGCGGAATCGTCCCACGAAGAGATTCTCGGTGACGACCGAGACCCCTTCGGCGACACCCAACATCGTCGTCAGCAGCGGCTTGTAGTCCGTCGCCACGCCAGGGTAGGGCAACGTCGCCACGTCGACCGCCTTCAGTCGCTGGCGCGATCGGACGGCGACGCCGATACCCTTCTCGTCGACGTCGGCCCCCATCGCTTCGAGCTTTCGCAGCAACATCACCATGTGCTCCGGTCTCGCGTCGACGACGCGCACCTCACCCCCGGTGATTAGGCCCGAGGCGAGGTACGTCGCCGTCACGACCCGGTCGGTCACGACCTCGTGGTAAGCGGGGGTGAGTCGCGCCACCCCGTCGATGGTGAGCAGTGAGGTGCCGAGTCCCTGGATGCGCGCGCCCATGGCGAGGAGCTGACGACCAAGATCGGCCACTTCGGGCTCTCGCGCGGCGTTGTCGATGATGGTGCGACCCTCGGCGAGCACGGCGGCCATCAAGAGATTGTCGGTCGCCGTGTGGCTCGGATACTCGAGCGTGACGCGCGTGGCGTGCAGTCGTGGTGACGAGGTCGTGGCGTGAATAGAAGTGCGGTCGTTGTCGAACGTGGCCCCCATGGCGGTGAGGCCCTCGGTGTGAAAGTTGATGGGGCGTTGACCGAAGTCGTCACCACCAGGCAAGGCCATGTTCGCCACGCCACATCGAGCGAGTAGAGGTCCGAGTACGACGATCGACGCGCGCATCGCTTCGAAGAGGTGCGCGGGCGCGACGGGGTGGATGTCCTCACACTCGGGCACGACGACGCGAAGCTCGTGCTCGACCGGCTCGTCGACGCGACAGCCGAGGGCGACGAGGAGTTCGCTCATCACCTTGACGTCGCTGATGCGCGGCACGTTGGTGAGTCGATGTTCACCCGACGCGAGCAAGCAGGCCGCCATCTCCTTGAGCACGGCGTTCTTCGCCCCGTAGGCCCGAACTTCGCCGTTCAAGGGTCCGGCGGGCTTCACCACGAGAGAACTCACCCCTCAAGTATTGCCGGTCGTGACAATCGACAAAAACAGCGTTTGGGGCCGAAAGGCACTGACGAGTACGCTGACGCTGTGCAGCGTCCAATCAGGCCCGATCGCAACCTCGCTCTTGAGTTGATCCGTGTCACCGAGGCCGCCGCCGTCGCGGCCGCACGATGGTCGGGGCGCGGTGACAAGAACGCCGCCGACGGCGCCGCCGTTGACGCCATGCGCTTCGTCCTGGGCGCCGTCGCCATGGACGGCATCGTCGTCATCGGCGAGGGCGAGAAGGACGAAGCGCCCATGCTCTACAACGGTGAGCTGATCGGTGACGGGCATCCGCCAGAAGTTGACGTCGCCGTGGACCCCGTTGACGGCACGACACTGACGGCGATGGGACGAAACGGCGCCCTCTCGGTGATCGCACTCTCCGAACGTGGCACGATGTTCAACCCCGGACCCTGTTTCTACATGAAGAAGATCGCGGTCGGCCCGCGCGGTCGCGGATCGGTCGACATCAACGCGTCGGCGACGGACAATCTCACCGAACTCTCCAAACGACTGAAGAAACCCGTCCAAGAACTCGGCGTCGTCATCCTGGACCGTCCCCGCCACGACGAACTCGTGTTAGAGGTGCGTGAAGCGGGCGCGCGCGTCATTTCGATTACCGACGGTGACGTCGCCGGAGCGATCGCCACTGGTTGGCCCAACTCCGGCGCCGACGTGCTTCTCGGCATCGGCGGCACGCCCGAGGGTGTCATCGCCGCCGCGGCGCTGAAGGGTCTCGGCGGCGAGATCCAAGGAGTCCTGCACGCGCAGAGCCCCGAGGTGAGAAAAGACGCCGAAGCGCTTGGTTATGATTTCACAAGAGTTCTCACGAACGACGACCTCGTCGCGAGTGATAACTGCTTCTTCTCGGCGACCGCCATCACCGACGGTGACTTCTTGCGCGGCGTTCGTTTCTACGATTTCGGTGCCACCACCCAATCTCTCGTCGTTCGCTCACGCTCGGGCACCATTCGGACCATCGAAACGTTCCATCGTCACGACAAACTCCAGGAGTTCAATTCCGCCGGTCTCTAGCGAAAGTGAGGGATTCTTCGGGTTCGGCACACCTGTTGCTATGCGACGACGGGGGTCGTAGCCTCAAAAGTAGGGCCCAGGGGCTTAGACGCTTTTAGCGTTGGAAAGTGGGGGAACACGATGCGAGTCTCGAAACTTTTAGCGGGTAAGGGCCGCGACGTAGCCACGATCTCGAAGGAGCGAACCGTGCGCGACGCGCTCGCACTGTTGAAAGAGCGCGGAATCGGCGCCCTGGTAGTGACGGGTGCCAAGCCGCCGTTGGTGGGTATCTTCTCCGAGCGCGACGCGGTGCGGGCGCTGGCGACCAGTGGTGAGAGTGCCTTGGACGAGAAGGTCGAGGATCTGATGACCAAGGACGTCGTCGTCTGCACCGACGCCACCCAGCTCACCGAGTTGATGACGATGATGACGGAACGTCGCATTCGTCACGTGCCCGTCGTCGAGGACAAGAAGCTGGCCGGCCTCATCTCGATTGGCGACGTCGTCAAAGCCCGCCTCGAGGAGCTCGAGAACGATAAGAAGGATCTACTCGACTACGTGTCGGGTCGTTAGTTCGACGACGTCGCGGCGCGCAGGCGCAGTTCGGCGCGTTCGAGAGCGGCGATCGCGATGAGGTACGTGACGCTGTCGTCTTGTTCGACCTTCGACGCGCCGGCGAGTCGCGCTTCAGCCGACTCCTTGGCGGCCTGCGCGCGAGCGACGTCGATCTCCGTCGTTCGTTCGGCGACCCCCGCGAGCACGGTGGCGAGCGTCTCGCCCTCGACGCTCCCGGGTCCGACCTGAAAGTAACCAGTATGCACCGCGAAGGCGACTTCGCCTTCTACGGTTTCGACGCGCACGATGCTCGAGACGATGTCACCCACCGTCGGCGTGTGCTGAGGCAGGATCGTGAAGTTACCTTCCGAGGAACGCGCGATGAGGGCGCTCGCCTCCCCGGCCCACAACGCCCTTTCGGGGGAAACGATCTCGACGGTGAGCGTCGCCATCAGTTCTTGGCCATCTCCGCAGCCTTGGCTTCGACGTCCGAGGCACCCCCGACGTTGAGGAACGCTTGCTCGGGGAAGTGGTCGAGGTCGCCCTGCACCAGGTGTTCGAAGGACTCGATGGTTTCTTGCACCGGTACGTTGATGCCCTCGATGCCGGTGAAGACCTTCGAGACGAACATGGGTTGGGAGAGGAAACGCTGGATCTTGCGCGCGCGCGTCACCATGATGCGGTCCTCTTCGGAGAGCTCATCGAGACCGAGGATGGCGATGATGTCCTGGAGCTCCTTGTTGCGTTGCAGGATCGCCTGCACCTGGCGGGCCACCGCGTAGTGACGCTCGCCGACGATCTCGGGCGCCAGGATGTTCGACGTCGAGGTGAGCGGGTCCACGGCCGGGTAGATGCCGAGCGCCGCGATCTGGCGACTCAGCTCCGTCGTCGCGTCGAGGTGGGTGAAGGTCGTAAAGGGCGCCGGGTCGGTGTAGTCGTCCGCCGGAACGTAGACGGCCTGCAGCGAGGTGATCGAGTGTCCACGCGTTGACGTGATGCGTTCTTGCAGCTCGCCCATCTCGTCGGCCAGCGTGGGCTGGTAGCCCACCGCCGAGGGCATGCGGCCGAGCAACGTGGAGACCTCGGAACCGGCCTGGACGAAGCGGAAGATGTTGTCGATGAACAACAAGACGTCCTGGTTCTTCACGTCACGGAAGTACTCGGCCATGGTGAGGGCCGCGAGCGCCACGCGTAGACGCACCCCCGGTGGCTCGTCCATCTGGCCGTAGACCAGCGCCGTCTTCTCGATGACGCCGGACTCGCGCATCTCGAGCAGGAGGTCGGTACCTTCACGGGTGCGCTCGCCCACGCCGGCGAAGACCGACACGCCGTCGTGCTGTTCGGCCACGCGTCGGATCATCTCCATGATCAAGACGGTCTTGCCGACACCGGCGCCCCCGAAGAGTCCGATCTTGCCGCCCTGCACGTACGGCGCGAGCAGGTCGACGACCTTGATGCCGGTTTCGAACATCGTCGCGCGCGGTTCGAGTTGGTCGAAGGCGGGCGCGTCACGGTGGATCTCCCAGTGGTCCTCGACGGCGCCGATGTCGTCGGTGTCGAGCGACTCGCCGATCACGTTGAAGACGTGACCAAGGACGGCGTCACCCACCGGCACGGTGATGCCCCGGCCGCTCTGGCGCACGATCGCCCCGCGAACGAGCCCGTCGGTGGGCTTCATGCACACGCAGCGGACGCGACCCTCGCCGATCTGCTGGGCGACCTCGCCGACGACGGTGATGGTCTGGCCCTCGAGTTCGATGTCCATCTCCACGGCGTGGTTGATCTCGGGCAGAGCGTGGGGTGGAAACTCCACGTCCACGACGGGCCCGGCGATCGCGACGACGCGACCTGTTTCGAGCTTGGTCTTTTCTGGAGCCACGGTCATTTGATTCTCACTTTCCCGAGCGGAGCGCTTCGGCGCCGCCCACGATTTCCATAATCTCGGTCGTAATCGAGTCCTGACGGGCTCGGTTCATCACGCGCGTTAACGTCTGGCCGAGTTCGTCGGCGTTGTCCGTCGCGGCCGCCATGGCGCGCTGCTGACTGGTGTGAAACGACGCGGCACCCTCGAGCAAGGCCGAGTAGATCTCGCTTTCGAGCGCCCGCGGTGCCAGGAAGAAGAGCAACTTCTCGACTTCCGGCTCGAACTCGGTGTAGCCCTTCAGTGTCGTCGACTGCTCGGCGACGGGCAGTTCCGGTAGCACGAGGGGCAAGAGCTGTTGGACGTCGACCGCCTGCGAGCCGGCCGAGTGGTATCGCATGGAGACCATGAGGATCTGTTGGGCCTCACCGTCGAGGTAGGGCGCGGCGAGGTGGCTGGCGACCAGTTGGACGTCGGCGAACGTCGGGCGGTCGACGAAGCCCACGAAACTCTCTTCGACTTCGAGGCCGCGGAAGCGAAAGTAGGCGGCGGCCTTCTTTCCGACGCAGAAGAGTCGAACCTGGGTGCCCTCACGCTGCAGTTTGACGGCCAGGCGCTCTCCGGCGCGAAGCGTCGCGTTGTTGTACGGACCCGAGAGCCCCCGGTCGCCGGTGACGACGAGGACGAGGGCCGTGTCCACCTTCTCGGGCAGCGCCAGCAACTTCTTCGCGCCCGCCGGGTCACCGAGGGCCGCTTCGAGGATGATGCGCTGCATCCCGAGCCGGTACGGCCGATTGGCGATGATACGAGCGAGGCTCCGAGGGATCTGTGCGGCCGCGATGAGCTCCATCGCTTTGGTGATCTTGCGCGTCGACTGCACCGACTTGATACGTCGACGTAGGACTCTCTCTTGTCCACCGGCCATGATCCCTCCTTTCTCTCTCGCTGTTCTTTAGTTACTGGTGGCGAAGCTGTCGACGAACGACTTCAACGCGGCGTCGAGCCGGTCGGTGTCGGTCAACTCTCTGGTGTCACGGATCTGCGCGAGGAGGTCAGCGTGCTTGGCGCGAAGGTCGGTCAAGAACTCCGCTTCGAAACGGATCACGTCAGCAACGGGAATCGTGTCGAGCCAACCGCGCGTGCCGGCGTAGATGGCGACGACCTGCTCCTCGACGGGCACCGGCGCGTTGAGACCCTGCTTCAGCAGTTCGGTCAAGCGGTAGCCGCGGTCGAGCTGTTGCTGGGACGACTTGTCGAGTTCCGAACCGAAGGTCGCGAAGGACTCGAGGTCACGGAACTGCGCGAGATCGATCTTGAGCGTGCCCGCGACCGACCTCATGGCCTTGATCTGCGCGGCGCCGCCCACGCGTGACACGGAGTTACCGACGTCGATCGCCGGTCGTACGCCAGAGTAGAACAGGTCGGACTGCAAGAAGATCTGACCGTCGGTGATCGAGATGACGTTCGTCGGAATGTACGCCGAAATGTCGCCCGCCTTGGTCTCGATGATCGGCAGGGCCGTCAGTGATCCCCCTCCGAGCTCGTCGCTCAACTTCGCGGCGCGCTCGAGCAGACGACTGTGAAGATAGAACACGTCGCCGGGGTAGGCCTCGCGGCCCGGCGGCCGACGTAGCAACAACGAGATCTGTCGGTAGGCCTCGGCCTGCTTTGATAGGTCGTCGTAGACCACGAGTGCGTGCTCGCCCGCTTCCATCCACTCTTGACCAATGGCGCACCCGGCGTAGGGCGCGAGGAACTTGAACGGTGCCGGGTCGCCAGCACCGGCCACGACGACGACGGTGTACTCGAAGGCACCGAAGTCCTCGAGGGTCTTCACGGTCTGGGCGACCGAGGAGTTCTTCTGACCAATGGCGACGTAGATGCACTTCACGCCTTGGCCCTTCTGGTTCAAGATGGTGTCAACGGCAACGGTGGTCTTGCCGGTCTTACGGTCGCCGATGATGAGCTCGCGCTGCCCGCGGCCGATGGGCGTCATGGCGTCGATCGCCTTGATGCCGGTCTGCAGCGGTTCGCCGACGGGTTGGCGACCGGTGATGCCCGGCGCCTGGATCTCCATACGGCGATGCTGGGGGTTGACCAGCGGCCCCTTGCCGTCAATGGGTTCGCCGAGCGCGTTCACGACCCGCCCCAGGAGCGCGTCGCCAACGGGCATCGAGAGGATCCGACCCGTCGAGCGCACGACCTGCTCTTCTTCGATCTTGTCGACCGAGCCGAGCACGACGGCGCCGATGGTCTCCTCGTCGAGGTTCATCGCCAGTCCGACGGTGCCGTCTTCGAACTCGAGCAGCTCGTTCACCTTCGCCGACGGCAGACCCGACACGCGCGCGATACCGTCACCGACCTCGACGACGCGCCCGACCTGCTCGGCCTCGACGGCCGGATTGAAGTCGGTCACGTGCTTGCGCAGTGCCTCAGTGATCTCGCTAGCACTAATAGTGAGCTCAGTCATCAAGCATTCCTCTTCCTAGTCATTTCGATGTACAGCGGATTCGAGCATTCGACCTGAGGCGACGGCATCGCGCAGTGCGCCCAGTCGACCGCGAGTGGTGGCGTCGAGGCGCAGGTCGCCAATCTCAACGAGTACGCCGCCCAACAGATCGGGCTCTTCGGCGATCTGTAGTTCAACGCTCTTGCCCGTCAAGGCACTGAGCGAACCCACGAGCTCGCTCTGGCTGGCCTCGTCGAGTGCACGAGCGGTGTGCACGCGCGCGACGCGCCAGTCGCGGGCCTGCGCGACGTAGTTCACGAGAAAGTCCAGTGTGCCCACGACGTCGCGGGGTCGCCCGCCTTGGATCGTGAAGAGCGCGAGCGACAGCGACACGGGATTGACTTTGCCCTCGAGGAGCTGATTGGTGAGACCGAGACGGGCCTCGATCGGTGCGTCACGGTCGAGCAGGAGGTGGCGAAGCTCGACGTTACCCTCCACCGTGCGAGCCCAGCGAAACAGGTCGTCCTCAATGGAGGAGAAGGTCTCGGTGTCGGTTTCGTCGAGCAGTGCGTCAGCAAAACCCGCGACGCGACGACGCGCGTCGAGCAGACCGAGACCGGCGTGGTGAAACTCGCCACTCTCGAGGAGACCGCGAGCGACGTGGGCCAACTCGTCCACCGAGCGTGGCACCTCTTGGGCCGGCACTGACTCGGCGGCGTAGACGCTGAGTCGTAGGGCTTCGGGACTGACTTTGCCGGTCAAGAGGTCGCGTAGCACCTGGCCGCGCGCCACGTTCGAGATCGACGTGTCGGTCAACACGGCACTGAGATCACTGCGGGTTTGCACGGTCGATTCGAGGGCGTCGAGGTCACCGACCACCGTGGCGAGCACGGTCGCGTCGAGTCGGCCCAGTAGGGCGGCAGCGAATCCTTCGAGCGTGGCCAGCATGGCTAGTGGTTCGATCCCTTAGTGGCTTCGGCGTGGAGCGCCGCGACGGCCTCACGCACGAGGTCGTCGTGCGTGCTCTGGTCGACTTCGCGCCCGACGATCTTGGAGACGAGGTCGAAGACAATCTCACCAATTCGCGCCGACGCTTCGTCGACCGCGTGCTGGCGAGCGCCGGCGACCTCACTCTGCGCCGTGGCGACGATGCGGTCGTACTCCACCTGGGCTCGACCTCCCGCTTCGGCCTTCAGACGGTCCGAGGTCTCTTGCGCGCCCGCCACGATGACTCGAGCCTGCTCGCGAGCTTCGACCAGCACCTTGGCGCGCTCCTCGTCGGCGGCGGCCGCTTCAGCCCGCGCGGCGTCAGCCGCCGCGAGGGCGCTGCGGATCTTCTCCTGGCGCCCCTCCATCGCTCGATTGAGGGGCGGCAGGATGTACTTCGTCATGAGGAACAATATGACCGCTACCACCAGCAGTTCTACGACGAACGTGCCGTTGGGCAGCAGGAAGATTGACGTCGCAATCATCTCGTGAGACCTTCTTTCTTAATGTCCAACCCTCGCGACGCTCCGGCGCTGGAGCGTCACGACTGAATTAGTGCTTCTCGAAGACGTAAACGAAGACGACCATGAACAGCAGGTTGATGAAGTACATCGCCTCCACTAGGCCCACCGTCAAGAAGAAGTACTGCCGTGCCTTGTTTTCGATCTCGGGCTGGCGCGCGATGGCCGCGATGGTCTGGCTACCGGCCAAACCGTCACCAATCGCCGCACCGATGGCGCCACCGCCGAGGGCGAGACCGCCGCCGACGAGGGCACCCGCGATGCGTACCGCACTAGCGACAGTGTCTGTATTTGCCATTAATCATTTCCTCCTGGGTTAGTTAATGCGAGGTCTCTACGACGGGATCGAGTTCTTCGTGGCTGGTGGCGAAGGCGAAGTACAGAACCGTCAACAACATAAAGATGTAGGCCTGGATGAGCCCGATGAAGAGGTCGAAGGGCTTCCAGATGAGCTCACCCAGTGGCGAGACGAAGATGGGCAACAGCGACACCATGACCGCGATCATGAGACCACCGGAGAATAGGTTGCCGAAGAGACGGAAGGTCAAGGTGATGGGCTTGGTGATCTCTTCGATCACGTTGATGGGCGTCAGCGCGAGATACGGCTGTTTGTAGTGGCGGAAGTAGCCACGAAAGCCACGGGCGCGAAAGGACTCGACGTGGACCCAGGCGATCACGAAGAGCGCCATCGCGAGGGGAAGGTTCACGTCGCTCGTGGGGGCCGGCAAGATCTCCGCGGACGATCCCGGGTGCAGCGCCGAGGGAATGAAACCGATCCAGTTACAGATCAAGATGAAGAGGAAGAGGGTGACGCCGATGGGGACGAACCGTCGTCCCTTGGGCCCGATCGCGGAGTCGGCGAGGTCGTTGACCTGCTCGACGAGGAGCTCCCACATGAGCTGGAGCTTTCCGGGCACCCCGTCGGTGACCTTGGCGCGCACGCGAAAGCCCATGTAGAGCAGGATCGCCGCGGCCAGGAGTGTCGACGTGACGATGTCGGTGTCGATCGTGAGACCGAAGACGTGCGCCTCCGGGTGTACGCCGACACTGATATTCCCCGCCGCCATCAGCATCCCCACTACATGCCTCCCTGGTTCGCCATGACGCGAAGAACGTTCATGACGAAGACGATTTGATAAAGAACAAGCCCTGACACAATACCGATTCCCAAGGGAGCGTCTAGGAAGACGGCGCCAATGATCAGCACCGTCACCGCGGCCAGTCGCAGGGTGGTCTTTCCGCCGATTTGGCGACGAACGGCCTTGGTACTTTGTTCGCCACGAAGTTCGACCTTGGCTGCCTGGGCGTCCAGGAACCGTAGATTGAGAATCGCGAGACCCACGCCAAGTGCGACACCCAACGCGCCGAGGGGCGGAGCGATGAAGATGGCGACGACGAAGCCCACCACGCCGACCGCGATCGCCGACAGGGTGGTTCGGCGCAGGAGACGTGGGAGGGTGTTAGCGGGCAGGTTTTCTAGCACGGACGGTCAATTTTAGAGGAAGCGCCGAACGAGCGTTATTACGCTCGCCACGGCCGCGACCGTCCCTAACACTATCCCCAATAACAGACCCCAAGGAGCGCTGCCCCAGACGTGGTCGGCCCAGAGCCCCAACCCCACGCCGACGGCGAGGCAACCGGCGATCGTCGTACCCATGCTCGCGAAGGCCGCGAGCCCGGGCAAGTCCTTCGACGTTGATTTCTCCTGGTCCGAGTCGCCCCCAGCGTCCCCGCCGCCAGCCTCACTCACGGAGCGACGACTTCGTCGGCGACGTCAGCCTCTTCACGACGTCGACGCAGGCGCCAACGAAGAGGACTGAACCACGTGAAGAGGGCGATGACGAGGACCGCCACGCCCAAGGGGATGAACACGTTGGCCCGGGTGTCGAAGAGCGGCAGCAACACGAATCCGCAGAGCAAGGCCGTCCAAGCCCAAAGAATGATGACGGTTCGACGATGCCCGTGGCCCAGGCGCATGAGTCGGTGGTGGATGTGGTTCTTGTCGGGCGTGTGAAACCCCTGTCCCGAGACCGTCCGTCGTGCGAAGGCCCACACCGCGTCCACGAGCGGGACGCCAAGGATGAAGACCGGAATCAAGAGTGGCGCGAAGAAGAAGAACGTCACGCCGCTGGCCGGAGGAGTTCTGCCACCGATCACCATGGTCGAAGCGCTCATGAGCAGACCGAGCATCAGCGCGCCCGCGTCACCCATGAAGAGCTTCGCTGGGTGAAAATTGTCGCGTAGGAAGCCAATACATATCCCACACGTCAGCGCGGCGATGAGCGGCCCCACGTTCGTCGCGGGCAAGAGACCGAGGCGCTCCAGTCGAAGTCCGTACAAGCAGAGCGTCCCCGACGCGATGCCCACGATGCCGGCCGCCAGACCGTCCAGTCCGTCGATGAGGTTGACGGCGTTCGAGAGCGCGAAGACCCACACCGCCGTGATCACCGGCAGGATCGAGGGGCCCAGGACGACGAAACCCGCGAAGGGAAGTTTCAGTTGGTACATCGTGGCACCGCTGAAGTACAAGATGGAGGCGGCGAGGAACTGCCCGGCCACCTTCGCCGGCGCGCTCATCTCTCGAAAGTCGTCGAGCACCCCGACGACGAAGATCACGCCCGTCGCGAGCAACACACCGAGCATCTCGTGCGACGACGTGATCACGCTGCGCAGTGCCGGTATGAGGAAGGCGAAGAGCAGCGCGATGCAGAATCCGACGAGCATCGCTCCCCCGCCACCGTAGGGGGTCTCCTTGCTGTGGACCTTGCGCTCGTCGGGCATAGCGGTGTAGCCCACGCGCAACGAGATCGCGCGCGCGGGCCGGTTCGCGATCAGAGTAACCACGGCTCCCACCACGACGACGGCGAGGTACGCGGCAAGATTGCCCATGGACTACTTCGTGAAGTTCGCGTACGGGTTGAAGTTGGCGCACAGGGCGGCGACGTCGTTGCGCACGTCAACGAGTGCGCCTTCGTCGTCACGCTTGCGCAGTGCCCGAGACATCAGCGACGCGATGGTCTCGAACTCGCTCTCTTCCATGCCCGCGGTGGTCTCGGCGGCGGTGCCGACGCGCAGCCCCGACGTCACGAAGGGGCTTCGCGGGTCGTCGGGGATCGTGTTTCGATTAGTCGTGATGCCGGCGCGATCGAGGACCTCTTGGGCGACCTTGCCCGTGAGCTCTTGATCGAAGTCGCGCAGGTCTAACAGCACCATGTGGTTCTCCGTGCCACCCGAGACCAAGCGGAAGCCCTCGTTCGCGAGCGCCCGAGCAAAGGCCTTGGCGTTCGCCACGATCTGCTCGGTGTACCCCGAGAAACTCGGCTGGCTCGCCTCTTTGAAGGACACGGCCTTGGCGGCGATGACGTGCTCGAGGGGGCCGCCTTGTTGGCCGGGAAAGACCGCCGAATCGATCTTCTTCGCGTGCTCCTCTCGACAGACAATGGCGCCCCCGCGCGGACCGCGCAGCGTCTTGTGCGTCGTGAACGTGACGACGTCGGCGTAGGGCACAGGGTTCGGGTGGGAGCCACCGACGATGAGTCCGGCCACGTGTGCGGAGTCGAACATCAACAGCGCGCCTACTTCGTCGGCGATCTCACGAAATGGTGCCGGATCGATCCGTCGCGCGTAGGCCGTCGCGCCGGCGACGATCAGTTTCGGGCGGTGCGCTAGCGCGAGCTCGCGAACGTTGTCAAAGTCGATCTGTTCGCCCGGCGCCGCCGGATCGTCGCAGCGTGGCGTCACGCCGTAGGAAACGAACTTCCAGAACTTGGACGTTATGGACGCCGGCGAACCGTGGGTGAGGTGGCCGCCTTGGTCGAGACGCATCGCGAGGATCGTGTCGCCCGGGTCCAACAGTGCTTCGTACACGGCGACGTTGGCGTTGGCGCCACTGTGCGGTTGGACGTTGGCGTGATCGGCTCCAAAGAGCGCGGTCAGTCGCCGCCGGGCCAGGTCCTCAACCTCGTCGATGACGTAGTTGCCGCCGTAGTAGCGGCGTCCGGGATAGCCCTCGGCGTACTTATTGGTGAGAACTGACCCGGTCGCCGCCAACACCGAGGGCGACGCGAAGTTCTCGCTCGCGATGAGTTGCACGGTCGTGGTCTGACGATCCCACTCCGCGGCCAAGAGCGAGGTCAACTCGTCGTCGTTAGCAATCCAGGCGTCAAAAGGCGATGATCCCACGAATCTACTTCTCCTCGCGCGCTAACTCTAGGTCGAGTTCGCGTAGTTTCTCGATTCTTCCTTCGTGTCGCGGCTGCGGCGTGGCGTTGAGCCACGCCGCCAACGCCTCGACGGCGACGATCGTGCCCGTGAGTCGGCCGCCCATACAGAGCACGTTGGCGTGATTGTGTTCGCGCGCCAAATGGCCCGACGTTACGTCGTGCACGACGGCCGCTCGCACGCCGGGCACTTTATTCGCCGCCATCGCGATCCCGATGCCAGAGCCACAACAAGCGACGCCCAGATCGGCGTCTCGTGACACGACGGCTCGTCCGACCGCGGCACCGAAGTCGGGGTAGTCCACGGGTTCGCTGGCACTGTCGGTACCGAGGTCGAGCACGTCATAACCCCAGCCGAACAGCGTGGTCTTCAGAAGGGTCTTGAGCTCGTAACCGGCATGATCTGAACCAATGGCGATGCGCATTGACACCACCATACCTTTACTCCTTCATTGACCGACGACGACGCGACGACACTCGAGAAGAACTCCGATCGTCACCCGCGTCGTCAATCGTTGGCCCTCGACGAGGCCAGTTTCCCACGTTCAACTCGTAACTAGGCTTTGACCATGAAGCACGTTCTGCTCGCGCCGCCGCTCGTCTCGACGCTCGACGCGTCCTCGGAGTCCTTTCAGAAGAACCGCGCCGACGTGCTCGAACAGCTCGGCGTCATTGACGATCTCCTCGACGAAGCCGAAGCCGGGGGTGGCGACAAAGCCACCGAGCGGATGCGTTCGAGGGGCAAGTTGCCCGTGCGCGAGCGCATCGCCAACGTGCTCGATCCCGACTCACCGTTCCTCGAGATCTCGCCGCTGGCGGGATACGACTCGGACTACACCATCGGCGGGGGCATGGTGGTGGGTATCGGCGTCATCGCCGGCACCGAGTGCCTCCTCATGGCCAACGATCCTTCGGTCCTCGGTGGCGCACTCACCTTGTACTCGGCCAAGAAGTGGATGCGCGCGTTGGAGATCGCTCGCGACAACCAGATCCCCTACGTCAGCTTCGTCGAGTCCGCTGGCGCGGACCTGCGCGTCGGCAGTGGCGGCGGCGGGCGGATGCAGACCGGCCACTTCGCCGAGAGTGGGCGATTCTTCTACGACCTCATCGAACTCTCGAAGATGCGCGTACCGACGATCAGCGTGGTCTTCGGGTCGTCGACCGCGGGGGGCGCGTACCAACCTGGACTTTCGGACTACAACATTCTCGTCAAGGACCAGTCGAAGATCTTCCTCGCTGGCCCTCCGCTGGTGAAGATGGCCACGGGCGAAGAGTCCGACGACGAAACCCTCGGCGGCGCGCTCATGCACGCCGAGGTCTCGGGGCTCGGCGACTACTTCGCCGAGGACGAAATGGACGCGATCCGCCTGTGCCGCGAAGTGGTGTCGCACTTGAATTGGCGAAAGAAGGGTCCCGAACCCTCGCTCGAAATCGACGAGCCGATTCACGACCCCGAAGAGCTCCTCGGCATCGTGAGCCGCGACCTTCGCCAGAGCGTCGACGTACGAGACGTGCTCGCGCGGGTCGTCGACGGCTCACGCTTCGAGGAGTTCAAGGCTCGCTACGGCTCGACACTCGTCTGTGGCTGGTCGAGCATCCACGGCTACCCGGTCGGCATCCTCGGCAACAACGGGGTCATCCACCCTCACGCTGCAGAAAAAGCTGGCCAGTTCATTCAGCTCTGCAATCAGATCGACGTCCCCCTCGTGTTCTTCCAGAACATCACGGGTTACATGGTCGGTAAGGAGGCCGAGGCCGAGGGCATCATCAAGAAGGGCTCGCAGATGTTGAACGCCGTCACGAACTCCACGGTCCCGCACCTCACGGTGATCATTGGCTCGTCGTACGGCGCCGGTACCTACGGAATGTCCGGACGCGCGTTCAACAATCGCTTCACCTTCCTATGGCCGACGGCGAAGGTCGCCGTCATGGGGCCCAAACAGATCGCCGGCGTGATGTCTCAGGTGCGGCGCGCGCAGGCCGAACGCAAGGGCCTCCCCTTCGACGAGGCCGAAGACGCCAAGATCGTCGCCATGGTCGAAGCGTCCCAAGAAAAGGGATCGCTGGCCCTGGCCGCGACGGGCGCCGTCAGTGACGACGGCATCATCGATCCGCGCGACACCCGCACCGTGCTCGGCTTCTGTCTCTCGGTGGTGCGCAGCCGTCCCGTCGAGGGCGCCACCAGTTACGGCGTTTTTCGCCTGTGACGTTCTCAACCATCATGGTGGCCAATCGCGGCGAGATCGCGCGGCGGGTCTTTCGCGCGGCGAAGACCGTGGGCTTGCGATGCGTCGCGGTGTACGTTGACGCCGACGCCGACGCGCCCTTCGTGCGCGACGCCGACGTCGCCATGCGAATTGCCACGAACTACCTCGACGGTACGGCGATTCTCGCGGCGGCGAAAATGAGCGGCGTTGAAGCCATCCACCCCGGGTACGGATTCCTCTCCGAGAACGGCGCGTTCGCGGCCAACGTCGAGGCGGCGGGTCTCGTGTGGATAGGTCCCTCGCCTCGGGTCATCGACGCCATGGGTGACAAACTCGCGGCGAAGAAGCTGGCCACCCGTGCGGGCCTCGCGGTGCTCGCGTCGAGTGAGGATCCCAACGACGCCTCGTCGATTGGCTATCCCCTTATGGTGAAGGCCGTCGCCGGCGGCGGCGGCAAGGGGATGCGCGTCGTGACCGACCCCGCACAACTCGACGAGGCCGTCGCGGCGGCCCGGCGCGAGGCGAACAGCGCGTTTGGTGACGACCGCGTCTTTCTCGAGCGCTACGTCGCCTCGTCGCGCCACGTCGAGATCCAGATCCTCGGCGACCGCTACGGGAACCTCGTTCACCTGGGCGAACGCGACTGTTCAATTCAGCGTCGTCATCAGAAACTGATCGAAGAGTCACCCTCACCAATCGTCGACGACGACCTGCGCCGCGCCATGGGCGCCGCGGCGACCGATCTCGCTCGCGCGATCGGCTACAAGTCCGCGGGGACCGTCGAGTTCCTCGTCGACGACGACACGCACGACTTCTACTTCCTCGAAGTGAACACGCGGCTCCAGGTGGAGCATCCCGTCACCGAAGAGGTGACCGGCGTCGATCTCGTGCGAGAGCAACTACGCGTCGCCCAGGGTGAGCGCCTCGGCTACGGACAAGCCGACGTGCACTTTTCGGGCAGCGCCATCGAAGTGCGCCTCTGCGCCGAGGACCCGAGCGTGGGCTTCCTTCCGGCGACGGGCACACTCTTTGCTTTCGAGACGCCGACGGAGCCCGCGGTGCGCTGGGAGAGCGGCGTTGAACGGGGTTCGGTGGTCACCGTGTCCTTCGATCCCCTCCTCGCCAAAGTCATCGCGCACGCCCCCTCCCGCGTCGAAGCCGCGTCGACGCTCGCGCGAGCCCTCGAACGGCTCCACCTCGGTGGGGTGACGACGAACCGCGACTTCCTAGTGGGGACCCTTCGCAGCGAACACTTTCTCGCGGGCGACACGACCACCGACTTCATCGAGCGCTACGACCCACCTCGCGAACTCCTCTTCTGCGAAGAGGAGTTGGTCGCCGCGGCGAGCGCCGGAGCGCTGTGGCTCCAAGGCGAGCGTCGAGCGAACGCCGCGGTCCTTCGCCAGGTGCCCAGCGGTTGGCGCAACGCCCGGTTGCCCCGACAGCGCACGTCGTTCCTCTTCGCTCACCAACGCGTAGACCTCGACTACGCGTCACGTCGTGACGGAACGTTCGATCTCGGGGCCCACGGTTCAGCACGAGTCCATCACTGGAGCGAGTCGGCGATCGACCTTGAGCGCAACGGATACCGAAGTACCTCGCGCGTAACGAGAGCGCACGAGCATCTCTACGTGCAGATCCTTCGCGGCACCGTGGCCTTCGAGATCGTCCCGCGATTCGACGTCCAACACGGCGAAGTCACGCCCGGCGGTCTCAGCGCGCCGATGCCCGGTCTCATTCTCGACGTTCGCGTGAGCGCCGGACAACACGTCAACGCCGGTGAGACACTGGTCGTGATGGAGGCGATGAAGATGGAGCACGTCATCGCTGCGCCGAGCGCTGGTTCCGTGAGCGAAGTCCTGGTCACCAAGGGACAGCAAGTCGACAACGGAGCCCCGCTTCTCACCTTCGACCCCGACGACACCGCGGACGAGGAGTAGCGATGGCGGCGCCACTGCGAATCGCCAACTGTTCGGGATTCTTCGGTGATCGACTGTCCGCCGCGAAGGAGATGGTCGACGGCGGTCCCATCGACGTCCTGACGGGCGACTGGTTGGCCGAGTTGACCATGCTCATCTTGGCCAGAACGCAGGCGAAGAACCCGTACCTCGGGTACGCCCGAACCTTCGTGACCCAAATGGAGCAGGTGATGGGTACCTGCTTGGACCGAAGCATCAAAGTGGTCTCCAACGCCGGCGGTTTGGACCCCGAGCGATGCGCCGAGGCCGTCGCCGACGTCGCCTCGACGCTCGGTCTCTCACCGGTCATCGCGTACGTCAACGGCGACAACCTCTTGGGACGCCTGGACGAGCTCCTGCGTGCTGGCGTCGATCTGGCGCACTTCGTGACCGGCGAACCGGTGGGCGACGTCTCGCGCTTCATCACGGCCAACGCCTACCTCGGCTGTTTTGGCATCGTCGAGGCGCTGTCCATGGGTGCCGACATCGTGGTCACCGGTCGCGTCACGGACGCGGCGCTCGTCTGTGGTCCCGCCGCCTGGCACCACCAGTGGCGCCGCGACGACTTCGACGCCCTCGCCGGCGGCGTCGTCGCGGGTCACGTCATCGAGTGCGGCGCGCAGGTCACTGGCGGCAACTACTCCTTCTTCCGCGAGGTGCCGGGCATGGCGAGAGTCGGCTTTCCCTGGGTGGAGGTCGCCGAGGACGGCTCCTCGGTCGTGGGCAAACACGACGGCACGGGCGGCGAAGTCTCGATCGGCACGGTGACCTCACAGTTGCTCTACGAGATCGGTGGACCGTCGTACCTCGGGCCCGACGTCTCCGCCCGCTTCGACACGATTCACCTCGATCAGATCGCGAAGGACCGCGTACGCATCAGCGGGGTCAGGGGTGAGGCACCCCCGACAACGCTGAAGGTCGCGATGAACGAGGTTGGGGGCTACCGCAAGGACCTGAACGTCGCCCTCACGGGACTCGACATCGAAGAAAAGGCTCGTCTCGTCGAAGAGGCGTTCTGGTTGGCCTGTCCGTTCGCGCCGAGCGACTTCCAGAGCGTCACGACGCGACTCGTTCGGTCCGACAAGTCCGACCCGATCACGAACGAAGAAGCGGTCGCCACCTGGCGTCTCACGCTAAAGGACACTGACGAGCGCAAAGTGGGCCGAGCCGTCGCCGACGCCGTCGTGGAGCTCGCGCTCGCGAGCATTCCCGGCTTCTTCATCCCCGGCGCGAGCCCGTCGAAGGGTACGGCGTTCGGCGTCTATCGACCGGCCGTCGTGCCGAGTGCTCTCGTGCCCCAGTACGTGACGCTCGTGGGGGGCCAGCGAAGCACCGTTGACTCGGTCGCCCCGTCCACCAGCCCCGAGATCGTGGTCGACGACCACGTCAGTGCCACGGTCAGAATCGGTCCCACGACCATGGCGCCCCTCGGCACCCTCTTCGGCACCCGGTCGGGTGACAAGGGGGGTCACGCGAATCTGGGGGTCTTCGCTCGAAGTGACGAGGCGTGGGCCTGGCTCGATACCTTTCTCTCGACCGAGGAGATCCGCCGACTCCTGCCAGAGACGTCACCACTCGTCATCGATCGCTACCGGCTCCCGACATTGCGCTCGCTCAACTTCGTCGTGCACGACTTGCTCGACGAAGGGGTCGCGGCCTCGACCCGTCAAGACGCCCAGGCCAAGGGGCTCGGCGAGTGGCTGCGGAGTCGATACGTCGCGATACCAACGGTCCTGCTCGATTCCCCGTGACTAACCGTGAAGCCGCCGTCGAGAGGTCGAGCGAGTTGGCATCACTACGTCGCGATCTCATCGAAGAGCAGCGGGCGCTCGACGAACTCGTCGCCGTCATCGACGACGACGAGTGGTGCCGTGCGACGCCGAGCCCCGGGTGGAACATCACCGATCAGATCGGTCACCTGACCTACTTCGACGCCCGCGCCGCCACGGCCATCACCGATCCCGACGCGTTTCGCGTTTCGGTGAGTGAACTCGTAGCGGGCGCGACGAGCGTGGGAGTGGATGAGTTCACGCTCGGCGCGTTTCGAAAACTCTCCTCGCACGAGCAGTTGGCCACGTGGCGAGGCGCGCGCGCCGTCCTCGCCCGCGCGGCACTTTCGCTCCACCACGACGCGCGCGTTCCCTGGTACGGGCCGTCCATGAGCGCGACGTCCTTTCTCGGCGCTCGTCTCATGGAGACGTGGGCGCACGGCACCGACATCGCGGACGCCCTCCAGGTCGAACGAAACGCGACGGCGCGACTTCGTCACGTCGCACAGCTCGGCTTCATCACGAGAAAGTGGTCGTACCAAGTTCGCGGCGAGGACGTGCCATCGGGGGATGTCCGGCTCGTACTCACCACTCCCTCGGGTGGACTTTGGACGTGGGGTCGCGACGACGCCGAGGACACCATCACGGGGCCGGCCGAAGAGTTCTGTCTCGTCGTGACTCAGCGACGACACGTCGACGACACGTCGCTCGAGACCGGCGAACTCGGCCATCACTGGTTGGTGAGGGCCCAGGCGTTCGCGGGCGCCGCGACGAACGGACCGAAGCCAAGGAGCGTCCAGTGAATGTTGTAGAGACGAACATCATCGACGCCGTGATGACGATCACGCTCGACGATCAGGATCGGCGAAACGCCCTCAGCATTCAACTACTGCGCGAGCTCTTGGCCGCGGTCGACGAAGCGGAGACGAACGCCAACGTGCGCGTCGTCGTCGTGACGAATCGTGGCTCGACGTTCTGCGCCGGCGCGGATTTGACCGAGCGCTTAAAGCCCCACGACGGTGCGAGCGCGGACGTCGTCGAGATGAGCGAGATCTTTCGGCGAGTTCGACGATCGCCGAAGCCCTTCGTCGGACGCCTGGCGGGTCACTGCGTCGCGGGAGGTGTCGGACTTGCGGCGGTAATGGACATCTCCGTCGCCATCGAGACGGCCAGATTCGGATTCACCGAGGTCCGCCTTGGCCTCGCGCCGGCGATGATCGCCGTCGTGTGCTTGCCCAAAATGCGTCTCGCGGACGCCCAGAGCGCCTTTCTTCGCGCGAATCGCTTCACGGCCGGCGACGCCGCGCGCATGGGACTTATCAACAAGGCTGTTCCCCTCCAAGAGATCGACGACGAGATCCACGCCATCGTGAACGACCTTCTCGCGGGCGAACCCCACGCGCTGGCCGTCGCGAAGCAGCTCACCACGTCGCTCGCGTCGATGTCCGAAGAGGAGGCCATCGCCTGGACGACCCGCACGTCGGCCGAACTCTTTCACGGTGACGAGGCGCGTGAAGGAATGAGCGCGTACTTGGAGAAGCGACCCGCGTCGTGGGTGAAGAGGTATCCGCCGGCTACGTAGCAGCTGAAGTACTGGGGTACCTACTCGAGAGCTCGCGCGACGTCGTCGGCGTGGATGACACCCGAGCGTAGGACGCGCCACTCGTTCTCGACGACGTGCACGACCGTCGAGACGTCGCCGACGCGGGTGCCTCCGTCGAGGACGCCGTCGAGCGTCTCGGATTCACCAAAGACCCCGAGAACTTCGTGCGCGCTGTGGCACGGCAGCCGCGCGTGTTCGTTGGCACTCGATACCGCGAGCGGCCCCGTAAGCGCCAGCACCTCGCGCAGGAGTTCGTCATCGGGAAGTCGAAAGCCAGCCGTGTCGAGGGCGCTGCCGACACGGCGCGCCAGTGCGGCGGGAACGTCCACCACGATGGTCAGCGCGCCGGGCCAGAACGCGTCACTGAGGGTCCGCGCGACGGGTGGCCACGTCACGCCGAGCGCCTCAAGGGACGACGTCGACGCCACGAGTATTGGCAGCGCCACGCCACTCGGGCGGTGCTTCAAAGAAAAGATCTTCGCGATGGCGTCCGGACGCCCCAGCGACGCCGCGAGCCCGTACACCGTGTCGGTCGGTACGGCCACGACACCACCCTCGTTCAAGAGCCGCACGGCTTCGTCGCGACTGACGACGGCGCTCATCGACGCGCCACCAGGACCCGGGGACGGCCAGCCAGGTCATCGAAGTCTCGCGCGTCAGAAAAGCGAGCGGACCGCGCCGCAGCGAGCACCGCGTCACGATGCGTGCTGGCGTGTTCACAGACCAACACGCCGCGAGGCTGAAGCCACGTCGACGCTTGGGTGATGATGACCTCGAGGTCAGCGAAGCCCGTCACCCCGCGTGCGTCGGGTGCCACGATCGCGTCCCTCGGTTCGTGGCGAAGGACCGGATCGAGACCCTCGAACTCCTCGTCGCCCACGTAGGGAGGGTTCGCGACGATGAGATCGACGCGGCCGTGCCGCGAGGGGTCCACGTCGTCGAACCACGACGAGTGCACGAAGCTCACCGCGTGCAGGTCGTGCTTTCTCGCGTTTCGTCTCGCCAACGCGAGCGCGTCGAGCGACTCGTCGACGGCGACCAGCGTCGCCGCGACCTGGCGCGCACGAAGTTCATCGAGCAGCGCGAGACCGATCGCGCCCGAACCGCAGCCGAGATCCATGATGCACGGTTCGCGGACCTCCACACGGAGAAGTTCCGCCAGCGCGAGTGAAACCAGCTCCTCGGTCTCCGGACGAGGGATGAGCGCGCGCTCGTCGACGTCGAGGTCGAGGGATCGAAAGGGCCAGTGGCCGAGTACGTACTGCAGGGGTTCGCCTCCCCGGCGCCGGCGAGCGGCTTCGTGGAGGGCTTCGTCGTTCGAGCCGAACTCTTCGACGAGCCAGCGCGCTTCGCGCCGATCGAGACCGCCTTCAACGAGCTCGGTCACCGAGTCGGCGTTAGCGTCCGTCACTCTCGGCCAACTGGCGTGCTCGCTTGTCCGCCAAGAGCGCGTCGACGTAGGGATCGAGGTCACCCGCCAAAACCGCGTCGAGCGAGTAGTTCGTCAAGTTGATCCGGTGATCCGTGACCCGGTTTTCCTTGAAGTTATAGGTGCGGATCTTCTCACTTCGCCCGCCACTTCCCAACTGTGAGCGCTTGAGATCGCCGAGCTCGTTGGCCTGCGCGTCCTGCGCCGCCTTCAAGAGCCGCGCGCGAAGCACGATGAGGGCCTTCGCGCGATTCTGGATCTGGCTCTTCTCGTCCTGCATCGAGACCACGATGCCCGTGGGTAAGTGGGTGATGCGCACGGCCGAGTCGGTCGTGTTCACGCTCTGGCCACCGGGACCCGACGAGCGGTAGACGTCGATCTTGAGGTCGTTGGTGTTGATGTCGACGTCGACCTCTTCGGCCTCGGGCAGTACCGACACCGTCGCCGACGACGTGTGAACGCGACCCTTGGCTTCGGTGACGGGGACCCGTTGCACACGGTGCACGCCCGCTTCGAACTCGAGGCGCGACCACGCGTCGTCGCCCCTGATGAGGTAGATCGCTTCGTCGAGCCCGCCCTGCTCGGACGCACGCTCTTCGATGACCTCGAGCTTCCAACCGCGTGTCGCCGCGTAGCGGCGGTACATCTCGGCGAGGTCCGCGGCGAAGAGGTTGGCCTCCTCGCCACCCTCGGCGCCGCGAATCTCCAGGATGACGCTCCGGCCCTCGTTGGGGTCGTGGGGCAGGAGGAGCGTCTCGAGCTCGAGCTCGAGCGCCGCGATGCGCTCATCGGCGGCGTTGACCTCTTCACGCCAGGACTCGCGATCGGCGCCGTCGGACTCGTTGAACATCTCGCGGGCCGTGGCGAGGTCGTCGCGCGCGCCCTGTAAGTCAATCCAGGCCGCGTTGATCTCACTGAGTTCCTTGTGGCGGCGCGAGAGATCGCGCAGTCGCGTGAGGTCGCTCGCGACGTCGGGCTCGGAGAGCTGGGCCTCCACCGAGTGAAACTCACTCTGGAGGACGTTCAGCGTCTCGTCGAGGGAGCGCACAAAGCTCGCTGAGCGCTCGAGGACCTAAGCCTTCGGCGCGCGCGCCTTGGTCTTCTGCGCGTAACGGCGCTGGAAGCGCTCGACGCGACCACCGGTGTCGACGAGCTTCTGCTTGCCGGTGAAGAAGGGGTGGCACTCGTTGCAGAGCTCAATGCGGATCGACGACTTGGTCGACTCGGTGGTAAAGGTGTTGCCGCACGAGCACGTGACGCTGGCTTCTCCGTAAGTGGGGTGAATATCTGGCTTCATGATGCTCCTTCGTGCGAAGAGTGAGTTTAGCGGGAATTTAGTTGGTCGGCGCCGGGCCCCGGGCGATCTCCGCCAGGAACTCGTCGTTGGACTTGGTGGATTTGAGCTTGTCGATCAGCAGTTCGAGTCCCGCGGCGTCGCGACCCTCGGCGGCCAGGCCGTTCAAGACGCGACGCAACTTCCACACCTGGGGCAGGGCTTCGCGACTGAAGAGCAGTTCTTCTTTTCTGGTCGACGAGCCGTTCACGTCAATAGCCGGATAGAGTCGGCGCTCGGCCAAACGACGGTCCAGACGCAGCTCCATGTTGCCGGTCCCCTTGAACTCCTCGAAGATGACTTCGTCCATCTTCGAACCCGTTTCGACGAGGGCACTCGCGAGGATGGTGAGCGATCCCCCCTCTTCGATGTTGCGCGCCGCGCCGAAGAACTTCTTGGGCGGGTACAGGGCGCCCGAATCCACACCACCCGACATGATGCGTCCGGTCGCGGGCGCGGCCAAGTTGTAGGCACGCGCCAGTCGCGTGATGCCGTCGAGGATGATCACGACGTCGCGGCCCTGCTCGACGAGGCGCTTCGCGCGCTCGATGCAGAGTTCGGCCACGTGCGTGTGCTCTTCGGCTGGGCGGTCGAACGTCGACGAGATGACTTCTCCCTGGACACTTCGACGAATATCGGTGACCTCTTCGGGACGCTCGTCTACGAGCAGCACCATCAGGTGCACCTCGGGGTTGTTCACTTCGATCGACTGGGCGATCTGTTTCATGATGGTCGTCTTGCCGGCCTTGGGGGGCGAGACGATGAGCCCGCGCTGACCCTTGCCGATGGGCGACAAGAGGTCGACGATGCGCGGGGTGAGGTCGAGCTTGCCCTCGTTGGTCTCGAGGTTCAATTTCTCGTCGGGAAAGAGTGGCGTCAAGTCCTCGAAGCGCGGGCGTAAGCGCGCCACTTCGGGGTCCACGCCGGCGACGGTGTCGACGCGCAACAGCGCCGGGTACTTCTCGTTCGAGGCCGCCGGACGGAAGCCGCCGACGATGGTGTCGCCCTTACGAAGGTGGTAACGACGAACTTGGTTGATGGAGACGTAGACGTCGTTGGGCGACGCGTGGTAGCCCTTCGTGCGCAAGAAGCCGTAGCCGTCGTCGCGCAGATCGAGCAGACCCTCGACTTCGACGAGTTCGCCCGCGTAGGGCTGATCGGCGTTGGCCATGGAGTCGCCCGCGAATCGCTCACGCCCGTTTCGATTGCGACGGTTGCGTCGAGAGCGGTTGTTCGTGTCGTTCGAGAACTCTCGAGGCTGACGCTCGGGGCGTGTCTGGATGAACGGTCGGGCCGTGGGCCGCTCCGACGGCGCGGCGGCCTCGGAGACGGGAGGCTCACTCGGGGTCGTCCCTTCGACCTTGGTGTCAGCGTCGAACTCGCCGAGCAAGCCGTCGAAGTCATCGTCGGGGGTGGCGACGGTGCGACGAGAGCGCACGGCGCGCGTCGCGCTGGCACTCGCCTCCGTGGGCGTTTCGCCCATGATGGCCTCAATGAGTGCGGCTTTGGTGGCGCGGGTGGAAGCCTCAACGCCCTTTACTTTGGCGATCGTTTGGAGATCTTCGCGAGTTTTGGACTCGAGATCCGAACGGTCTGGAGAAGGCTTAATAGCCATGCATGATCCTTTCACGCCGCCCGCAACGATACGTCGGGTGGAGAAGAAAATCGGGAAATGTCGTCTCGGAAGAGATTCCTTACGTCGATACAACCGAACGGACGACAACTACCAGTGTAGCCGACGACACGAACATAGCAAACACTTAGGACAGCGTGGCCAACAGAGCACCTAGTGACGCGTCCACCACGTCGGGCGACGCACTCGATCCTACGGCCGTGTCCGGATCCTTCAGGCCGTTGCCCGTAAGGACGCACACGACCGTCGAACCCTTGGGGACGCCATACTTCAAGAGTCCCGCCACCGACGCGGCCGACGCTGGTTCACAGAATACGGACTCGTGTCGCGCAACGTAGTGATAGGCGTCAAGAATTTCCTCGTCGGTGACGGCGCGGATGTCACCGAGAGACTCGTGAATGACCTCGAGGGCGGGCACCCAGCTCGCGGGGTTGCCGATGCGAATGGCCGTGGCGATGGTCTCGGGGTTGTCGATGGGGTGACCGAGAACGATCGGCGCCGCGCCGGCCGCCTGGAAGCCCCACATCTTCGGGAGCGTCGTACAGCGTTGCGCGAAGTGGTACTGGGTGAAGCCTCGCCAGTAGGCGGTGATGTTCCCGGCGTTACCCACGGGGATCGAGAGGATGTCGGGAGCCTCGCCCAGGACGTCCACGATCTCGAAGGCGCCGGTCTTTTGTCCCTCGATGCGGTCAGGGTTGATGGAGTTCACGATGGTGATGGGTAGGTGCTGGGTCAGTTCGCGGGCCAAGTTGAGGGCCTGATCGAAGTTGCCCCGAATCTGAAGAACCCGCGCGCCGTAGATGATGGCCTGTGCCAGTTTGCCGAGCGAGATCTTGCCCTCGGGCACGAGCACCACGCAGTCCATGTCGGCCTTGGCGGCGTAGGCCGCGGCCGCGGCGGACGTGTTGCCGGTCGAGCCACAGATGACGGTCTTCGCGCCCTGCGCCTTCGCCTTGGTGATCGCCATGGTCATGCCACGATCCTTGAACGATCCCGAGGGGTTCATCCCCTCGCACTTCAGCCAGACGTCAGCATCGAGACGCTCCGAGAGTCGCCCGGCGTGCAGCAGTGGCGTGTTCCCCTCTTGGAGGGTGACCACGTCGTCAATGCCGTCGAGGTCAAGCCACTCGGCGTACTCCTGTAGAAGTCCCCGCCAGCCCGTCACTCTAAACTCCCGTCGATCACGCGAATGCAGGCGCCGACCGACTCGACCGAATTGGACGCCGCCAACTCGGCGACGGTGGCGAAGACGTTGGCGCTGTTCGCGTGGTGGGTCAAGAACGAAAGTCGGGCCTCGTCGCCGAAGCCTTCTTGTTCCATTGAGCGAATCGAGACGTCGTGACGGCCAAAGACACCGGCGACTTCCGACAACACGCCGGGCCGGTCCAAGACGTCGACGCTGAGATAGAACACGCTCGACAGCGCACCGCCCGGCACGTAGTGAAGCGACGTGTCACCGGTGAAGGGGATGTCGTGTCGACCGCTCACCCGATTCCTCGCGGCGTCGAGGACGTCACCGAGGACGGCCGTCGCGGTCGGTTCACCGCCCGCACCCTGGCCGAGCCACATGAGCGGACCGCTCTTCACGCCTTCGATGAAGACGGCGTTCATTGCGCCGTTCACCGACGCGAGGGGGTGGCGAAGGGGGACCATCGCCGGATGCGCCCGACGCGAGATACCCGAGTCGCCGACGCGTTCAGCGACGCCGAGCAGTTTGATCACGTAGCCCGAGCGACGCGCGAACTCGACGTCGAGCGCGCGAATACCCGTGATGCCCTCGCGGTCGATCTCTTCTCCGCTGAGACGCGTGCCGAAGGCGAGCGTGGAGAGTATCTGCACCTTCGCCGCCGCGTCGAAGCCCTCGACGTCGGCGCTCGGATCCGCTTCGGCGTAGCCGAGTGACTGGGCCTCGGCGAGGGCGCTTTCGTAGTCGCTCCCCTCGCTCGACATCTTGGTGAGGATGTAGTTGGTCGTGCCGTTCACGATGCCCATTACTCGATTGATGCGTTCGCCGGCGAGTGAACTTCGCAGGGCCCGCAGGATGGGTATGGCCCCTCCGACGGCCGCTTCATAGAAGAGATCGGCACCGTTTTCGTCGGCGAGTTGGGCCAGCTGCGTACCACTTTCGGCCATGAGGGCCTTGTTGGCGGTCACGACCGAGACACCCAACTTGAGCGCCGACTCGAGGTAGGTGCGACACGGTTCGACGCCGCCCGCGACCTCGACGAGCACGTCGAGGTCGCTCGCGATGAGTCCATCGACGTCGGTGGTGAGGAGTGCCTCGTCGATGCCGTGGTGGGGCTTCGACGTGTCGCGTACCGCGACGCCCACGAGTTCCAAGGGCGCGGTCGCGCCGTCCACGAGGGCCGCGTGGCGAGCGGGGTCGGTCAGGAGCTGCACGAGGGCCGTACCGACGAATCCACCGCCGATGACGCCGACTCTAACGACCGGTCTCTCCATCAAACAAGGCTAACCCACGCTTCACGAAGGCTCGACTTCACACTTCGAGTCGCGCGAGGTCGTCGAAGGTCTCACGCCGAAGGACCTCGCGCGCGTGGCCGTCGCGTACGAAGACGACGGCCGGTCGGGGCACCCGGTTGTAGTTCGACGCCATCGAGTAACCGTAGGCACCGGTCACCGGCGTGGCGACGAGGCTGCCGGCTCTGGTCGCCGCGGGCAGGTACGCCTCATCGATCAAGACGTCGCCACTCTCGCAGTGCTTGCCCACGAGTCGCACGGCCTGATGACGCGGCTCGCTGGGGTGGTCGACGTCGAAGGCTTCGTAGCCCGAGCCGTAGAGCACGGGCCGGGGATTGTCACTCATCCCCCCGTCGACGGCCATGTACGTGCGTTTGCTGACGGGCTTCACGACCCCGACCGTGTAGATCGTCACGCCCGCTTGGGCCACGATGGCACGACCGGGTTCGGCGAGAAGACGCAGGTCCTCGCGGAGTCCGCACTCCCTCGCCGCGTCACGCATCGACGCGGCCCACTCCTTGATCGAAGGCGCGGACTCGCCCGCCACGTAGGCCACGCCTAGTCCTCCGCCGACGCAGAGTTCGTCGAAATCGTCGTCTCGCGTGAAGGCGGCCAGCACGGACATCGACTCGCGAAAGCCATCCACTTCGAAGATCTGTGAGCCGATGTGGGCGTGTACGCCGTGGAGGCGTAGCCCCGGCACCGCGCGTAGCTCGGTGATGGCCCGTCGAGCGTCACCGTTCGAGACGGAGAAGCCGAACTTCGTGTCCTCTTGGCCCGTGCGCACGTATTCGTGCGTGTGCGCTTCGACGCCGGGCGTGACGCGCACCAGCGCGTTGAGCGGTTGCTCGAGACTGACCAGGTGACGCAGTTGTTCGATCTCGTCAAAGTTGTCGACGACTAGTCGATGCACGCCCACCTTTAGGGCCTGGGCGATCTCATCGCGGGACTTGTTGTTGCCGTGCACGATGACTCGACCCGCCGGTACACCCGAGCGCAGCACGATGTCGAGTTCACCCCCGGTCGCCACGTCCACGCAGAGGCCTTCTTCGAAGGCGAGGCGCGCCATGGCTCCGCAGAGAAAGCTCTTCGAGGCGAAGGCGACGCCGTCGTCAAAGGAACCCGCGGCTTCGCGACAACGGGCGCGCAGCGTCTCTTCGTCGTAGACGAAGAGCGGCGTACCGTAGGTGGAGGCGAGTTCGCGCAGATCGACGCCGCCCACCGACACGCCGTCGTCGAGCAACCTCGCGGTGTCGGGCAAGAGCGACGCGTCGATGGGTTCGGTACTCATACGCAAACCTTACGAGGCGACAGCGTCAAGGCCAAAGTCGCAAAAGACCTGTCGGGTAGGCTAGGCCCACCGCCCTCGTAGCTCAGCGGATAGAGCATTGGCCTCCGAAGCCATGTGCGCAGGTTCGACTCCTGTCGGGGGCACCACCGTCGGGGACACCGCGTATTCAGTGGGTGGGAAGGATTCACTCCTGTAACTCACTCAGTTCTCGCACTCGTGAAAACGTTGCCGGATGGAGCGAGACGCAACTAGACCATGTAGACCGTAGGCCGCTCGTGGGCAGAACCTCAGCGGTACAGTCGTGGTCAAGATGGAACTCCCAATGTACGACGCTCGTGGCGGAAGCCTCGTGTCGTTCGCACAACTGGACGACAACTCGCTCGAGGGCCTGGACGGTGCGGCGGGGCCTGTTTGTTCCCTCGTCATCGTGGAGTGGGGCCAACGAGTACTGCTCGGCTTCAACGTCTCCCGGCAACAGTGGGAGTTACCGGGAGGATCGCTCGAGGAGGGTGAGTCGGCGTACGAGGCGGCGATTCGCGAGCTCGAGGAGGAGACGGGCATTCGAGCCGTCCGAGTTTCGCCGGTCGCGCGCGCCGAATTCCTTTTCGCCGGTGAAGCGAACAGTCATTTGGCTGCGGTGTTTGCCGTTGCCCTTTGCGGTGACCCGAAGCTGGTCGAGAGTGACGAATTGAACAGCTTTCATTGGTGGGTTCCAACCGAAGAGTTGTGGGAAGGAGTAAGCCCCCTCGACGCGGAGGTCATTCGACGCTCTCTTCCCCGCGCGACCCACGATACTCAGTAGATTGCAACGCCAGCGCCGAGCGAACTTATCGGTCGATGTACGCGGGCTCTTCGGGGCGGAGATTCACGTTGTAGACCGTCGCCAGTTGTCGAGCAACGAATGTTCCAATGACAAGTTCACCGGTCGAGGTGAAGTGAATGCCGTCGGACCTTCGTAGTGCACTTTGCACGTTGTTCACGACCGCACCACCCCGGTAGTTGTCGCCTTTCGTGGCCAAGAGATGCCACATTGGCTGAAACGTGACGCCGGGCGTCGACGAGGCCACCTGACCGTAAATGGCGTTCAACGCCCGAAGACCTTGGCTGTAGCTCTTCGGCGCGGCGATTGGAAGACCGACCCAGAACGCGTACGCGCCCGCCTTGGTCACCATCCGATCGATCCGACGAACGCGCGCAATGTAGGCATCACGCCACTTCGGCGAACCGAACGGTTGCGACACCCCATCGACGGCAAGTGCCTGCTCATCGTTCGCGCCAAACATGATGACCACGAGATTGGGATGGTAGTCGTGCAGATCAGACCTCAGATGGGCCGGCCAGTTGTAAAACCACGACGCGGAAAGACCGGTCGACGCTTTGTTGCGTTGGATCAGTTTTAATCCCGGCGTCAACTGAAGTTCATGTCGAATGCCGTATTCGAGGTCGTCACCTAGCGAGTCGCCAATTTCAAGGAGTCGACAGTGACCCAGTGCGAACGGCGCGTGATGAGGTGTTGTGGTTGACGTCGAGGTGCTCGTTCGCACCAGCGCCGACACCGGGGTGAAGCCGCATCCGCGCGAGGGCAGACGAAACGCAACGCTATCCGCGACGGGGGCATCCAGTGGGATCTTTGACTTCGTCGTTTTACTTCGTGCCGAGCGTGCCGACGTTGAGAACCGCGACGCCACTTTCAATGTAACTCGATTGACGTGCGAGTTGAGCGACGATGCCGATCCAGCATCAACGCTAACGATCTGAACTCCAGTGAGTACCAGCGCAGACAGGGTCGCCGTCGTCAGCCAGCGCATCCACAAGCGCCGGGACTTCGGAAAAGGAGTCACGAGGGTCTTCATTGCGGATTCGACGTTAACAGGCGCGCGAAGTTCCACCGCATCGAATCGTTCGTGCACGCGAGACGGGTCGTGGCCAAGTAGTGCGCCCTGAAACTCGACTCCCCCGCTTACTAAATGCACCGCGGGTGTAGACACGCGGCGGATCGCGGAGCCGTGCTTTCTCAGCACCTACCTTCTGTGCGCACCCGACGCGGTGGGGGGACAGAAAGCGCGACGATGCGAGACGGAACCCCCTTGTTCCTTGTCGGAGCCGTGCGCACCCCTTCTGAGCATTGGTCCCCGAAGCCCTGTGCGCAACTTCGACGCCGGCCGGGGGCACCACGGAGAAGGCGCGTTCTCCGGTCGAAGTCTTTTTCACTTGGTTCCTAAGTCCCACCGTCAGACCGAAGAGTCCGTTGGTACGTGGCGTGTCACAAATCTCAAAAGATGAGTGAACTCTCATCTTCCACTCATCGAGCCGTAAGAAACCTCGCCCATACTTGTCACATGGACCTAGAACGGGGACGAGTCGAGCATCGCGGTTTGGCCATTCTGGCCCGAGGACTGTGGGTCGGAATCGTGATTGGCCCTGTCCGCGTACGCCAATTGACCAGTAAACCGTCAATCGGACGATGAAGGCAGCGGGATCGGTGGAGCCATGAGAGGACGTTCGATCTTGGTCTCTGCGGTCCTCGTCGGTGGTGCTGTCGTTGGCGGGTCCGCTGCACTCAAGGGTGTCGCCGCCACGACCACGACCTCGGTACCGCCCGCCACCACCACGACTCTGGACCCGACGACGGTGCGGATCCGCTCTCTCGCCACTGAAGCCCAGCGCCTCGCCGGGCAAATCACGATTGCCCGCGCGAAACTTACGACGTTGGAGCAACTGGTAATGTCAGAAGCCGCCCAGCGGCGCACCACGCTCAGTGCGGCCGCTAAAACGTCCACGAATAGGACATCGCTTGCGCCAGCGACATCAACGACAACGGCGCCGCTGACGCACACCACTACCGGGGCGAGTTCTTCAACCGGCGATGGCAGCAACAGTTCGAACGGTGGCAGTGGTGACAATTAACCCCGACCCACCACGAGACCCTTCGCCGATTCGACCCCTCGACACGTTGCTGCCCGAAGAGTTACTCGTGGCTAGTGACCGCATGGCCGCGAGCCGCGCGACGGGCACGCGTTCACTCCGGCGATCGCGAGCACGTCGGCGCGTCATTCCCTCCGTGGCCGTCACTTCGATGGCACTGATCGGCGCCGGACTGGCTAACGCCTTCGTCAGCTCAACGATCGTCTCGACGACGACCACGACGACGTCCAGCGTTACGACCGCCACGGCTAGCCAAAACGCGGCGAACGCCCGCACACTGGCGCGACTCTCCGCCGTGATCGCCGCCGACAAACGAACGCTGGCGGCGCTCGCCGCGTCGGCCGCCGCGACGAGTGCCGCCGCGCTCGCCGCGTCCGCGGGGGGCGGAGGAGGGCAACCTACGACACCCCCGTACGGATCAGGCGCCGGAACGTCCAGTGCTGTCGCACCAGCCGCTTCCTCGCCAGTCGCCGCCGCACCCGCGCCAACGCCAGCGCCACCGACACACACCACCACTGGTGCCTCCGGTCTTGGCTGAGTCCGGAGAGAGCGAGATAGTCGCTACGACCCGGGCGATGGCAACGGAAGTGACCATCAAGATCGCTCCGACACGCGGAGCGGGCGATCTCCACGATTTCGACGAAGCTATTCACACGGCCCTCGAGGTCTTTCACACGGTCGAAAGAGCGTGCACGCGCTTTGATCCAACGAGTCCCCTCATGCGCGTGAACGCCTCGCCGGCGCGTTGGCACAAGGTGCCTCGCGTTTTGTACGAAACGCTGAGGGAAGCGAGTAGCGCTCACCAACGCAGCGCAGGGAGCTTCGACCCGAGGATTCTTGGGGACCTGATCGCGCTCGGCTACGACCGCTCCCTCGCCTTCGCGAGCGGCGACGTCGTCACGGCGCAGCGAGCCGCTCGGCGGCCGGGCGGCCAATCACCGGGACCGTGGCGTCCGCGGTTTCGCGGCGCTTTACTGGAAGTTCTGCTCGGCGAGGCCGTCGACCTTGGTGGCATTGGGAAGGGACTCGCCGTGCGCTGGTCCAGCCGAGCGCTGGCGTCGCGCGCGACAAACTACATGGTCGAGGCGGGTGGCGACTGCTACTGCGCAGGTGTTGCCCCCGACGGCGACAACTGGCGCGTCGGCGTCGAGGATCCTTTCTTCGGTGGCGAACCGCTGGCGGTACTTTCACTCCGCGACCGTGCCGTGACGACGTCGTCGATCAGGCTTCGTCATTGGCGAGCCGGTGGCGAGAGCGTCCACCACCTCATTGATCCGCGTACCGGACGTCCGGGAGGCGGAGATCTCGTCGCGGTGACGGTCGTTGGCAAGGATCCGGCGGCCGCTGAGATTGAGAGCAAAAGTCTCTTCTTGGCCGGCCGACAGATCGCCCGCACGGCGAGCCGGCGAGGCGTCGCGGCTCTGTGGGTGGACGCCAGCGGTGCCGTCAACGCCAGCGCGAACATGAGTCGCTACGTGCTCTGGCAACGTTCATGACTCGCTCGACGTCTGACCACGTACGCGGTGCCGCTTCGTGGCTAGTCACCGCGTTCGCGACGCTCATCACGCCAATCGCCGCCGGGTTCGGATTCGCTCGCCTCTTCGCTCCGACGCTGCACAGCCGGTACTTCCCCTGGATTACGGGGCGTGCCCTGGGCATCGCGGCATTCCTCTCACTTAGTGCGCTCGTCGCTCTGGGCATTTGGACACGCCACCCGTGGCGCCTGCGCCGGCCCTTCATGCACAGCGAGACGCGCCTTCGCGTCCACGCGGCGCTCGCCACGGCGACGGTCGCGCTCGTCGCGGGCCACCTTGTTACTCTCGCCACCGACCACTACGCCGGCGTCGGATGGTCGGGGGCATTTGTGCCGGGTCTGTCGCGGTATCGAACGTTCGCCGTGGCGCTCGGTGTCATCGCGTTGTTCTTCATGGTCCTACTCACCGTGAGCGCTCGAGCGGCGGGTCGGCGTGGGGCGCGTCACTGGAGTGCGATCCACCGTTTTGCGATTCTCACCTATGTTCTCGTTTGGTTTCACGGCGTGCTCGCGGGCGCGGATACCAACGCCCTGCGCGGCCTGTACGTGGCCACCGCGGTCGTCATGGCGGTGCTCGCTCTCACTCGATACGGCGCTGCTCGCACGACGGCGCCCTCGCCCGATGACCTCGACGTCGCCGCGGCGTTGGCCGACGCCCGACGCGAGAGTCTTTCCAAGATCGATCGGGTGTCGTGACGAGAAGCGCCGACGTCTCCGACGAGCCGGTCCTTCGAATCAAGGGGCCCCCGGCGGTCCCCCAGGCGACAGCGCAGTTCGGCGTTGCGGGCTCGCCTGGAACACGTCTGCTGGCGGGACCGGCTCAATCAATGGGCAGTGAGTCGCTGGCCAGTCACGTGCGTCGGCTCGGATCTCTCGACTCCATCCGCTCTTCACCCCAAGCGCTTCGTGACACCGTGCGCGCCAGCGGACTGATGGGTCGCGGTGGCGCGGGATTCCCCACCGCCACGAAGTTCGACGTCGCCGCCGCCGCTCCCGGCACTCCGATCATCGTGGTAAACGCCAGCGAGGGTGAACCCGCGAGCGCCAAGGACCGAACGCTGCTCGAACTTCGGCCACACCTCATTCTTGATGGAGCCGATCTCGCCGCGGCCGCCGTCGGCGCGAAGGAGATTGTCATCTACTTCCACCGGGCGCATTTGCGCTCGAACGCAGCGATTGAGCAGGCGCTGGCCGAGCGGCGCGACGCGGGAATCGACACGTCGCACGTCCGATTGATCGACGCGCCGGCGCGCTACGTCGCCGGCGAAACGAGCGCCGTGGTCTCCTACCTCGGTGGTCATGGGGCGCTGCCGCGCCGTGGCGCGAAGCCAGCCGCGCAGGTCGGCATCGCCAGTCGTCCGACCGTGGTGAACAACGCTGAGACACTCGCCCACCTCGCACTCGTCTCTCGTTTCGGAGCGAACTGGTTCTCGCAGGTCGGCACGCCGGAGGCGCCCGGTTCAACACTGATTACTCTCGCTGGGTCCGTCGCGATTCCCGGACAAGTCGTTGAGATTCTGGGACCGGTGACGATCGGCCGAGTTCTCGAAGGCGTGGGCGGACTCGACGCGAAGCCTCGAGCGATTCTGCTCGGAGGGTACGAAGGAACCTGGATCAGCGGCGATACGGCGTGGTACACGCCGCTCGAACGCCACGGACTCAAGTCGCTCGGTATATCGCTCGGCTGCGGACTGGTGGCGGTGCTCAACGATCGGACCTGTGGTCTGGCCGAGACGGCCCGCTTGCTTTCCTGGCTCGCGGGTGAGTCGTCTGGACAGTGCGGATCATGCGTGTACGGACTCCCAGTTCTGTCTGGTTACGTTGACGACATCATCGCGGGCAGGTCGCGACGCAGCGACGTGCGTCGTCTGCGCGAGCAGGCGGCTTCGGTGCGCGGACGCGGCGCGTGCGGGCATCCGACGGGCGTCGTTAATCTCGTCGAGAGCGCCCTCGACACGTTTACTCCTGAACTCACACGCCATATGCGCGGCGCGGTCTGCGACGCGCACGACGGATCGGATCATTTCCCGCTGCCGCGCGACGCTGAACTGCGACGATGAAAAGGGACTCAGGCGTCGTCGCGATAGTGGTGGACGGATCAAGATGCGACGGGCACGGGATCTGCGCGCTCGTCATGCCCGAGCGCATTTCGCTCGACGCGTGGGGTTACGCCAGCGTCGACGGCAATCCGATTGAGGACACGAGGACACTGAATCGGGCCAAGCGAGCGATCAGCGCCTGTCCGGTTCGAGCCCTCGCGCTCGTTGGTCCGGTTGACGTCGAGGTGCGCCTCAGGGGGCGCCGCGCGCGGCTCCCCAAGAGTCGCGTCCAATGAGCAAATGGCCCCGGTACCAACTAATTTTCCGTGACCGACTCAGATGTAGGAGAATCGTGAGATGACCAGATCTAACGCGGACGAGGCGGCAGGAAGCGCCGCGGATGCACGAGTTCGTCGCCTCGGGCCCAGGTCTTCGCTTTCGCACTCGCGGTGGGGCCTGTGGCTCGGTTCACTGATCGTCGCCGCCAGCGCCACGGCCCTGGTCACCGTGGCGGGCGCCGGCGGCACCGCCGCGCAAGTCCCCTCGGCAATTCAAGTCGGAAGCCAGGCGCGGGCGGTCACGCTGATTGCCCCGAAGCCGAAGGTACCCGCGCCGACGCTCTCCACGCCGAGCACTCGACCCGTCGCCACACCGACGACCAAAACGACAACTGCAGTGACGGACCGCACCAAAGTGATCAATCCCGTGTCAACGGTCACCGATCAAGGGGACTCGGGCGGAGGTGAGAACGCTGGCAATTCGCGCACGGTGAACACGAAGACGACCACGAAGACTGCCACTACCCCGTCGACGAGTGTTGACAACTAGACAAGCTCAAAGATGGCGTGGTGCGATCGACCGCGCAAACCTGGGTACACCGTCCGAAGCGGCTCCACGGCCAAGAAGTCGCCGAGATTCCGTTGACGGGTCGCGCCTCGCGCGCTGCGTCTCCAAGGCGTGTTGACGCCCCTCCCGTTGCTGAGCAGGGTCGGCAGCGCCGGACGTCTCGCGATCCTGAACTCAATCATTCTGGCGCTGGTGCTCGGCGCGGTCGTGGCGGTTTTCATCCGCAATTTCACGTCGAGCTACCAAGCGGTTGCCGCCTCGAGCATTGGTACCGAGCTACGCGAATTCGAGCAACAGGCACTGAAGCAAAAGCCCGCGAACCTTGAAGCCTTTGCCGCTAGTTTCCTAAGGAGTCACGCCCTGGCACCTGGCGAAGTGGTGGTGATCGACTTAACGAAGAACAGTCGGCTCGTCACGCCTGGCTCGGGACCGGTCCTCGCGAGTCCCCTCGTGCGAACCTGGGTTCTCAACCCGCCGAGCCGCAGCGTCGTCGTCTCGACGGTGATCGGCGGACATCCCACGGAGTTGGTCGGCGCTCCCATCATCGCCGGGCACACCGTTGTCGGAACGTTCATCGCCACGAGCGACCTGAACGCCTTTGCGAAGGAACGCTCCCGAGAGATCCTTCTCTCGATCGCCGAAGGAACCATCGCGTTGCTCGCCGGAATCATCAGTACCTTCGTACTGCTGCGCCGACTTTTGCGCAAGGTGGGACGGATTACGACCACCGCCGACGAGATTGGTAGCGGGACGTTGGATCAACGACTGGGTGATCAGGGGAGCAACGATGAAGTCGGCGAACTCGCGCGAACGTTCGACGCGATGCTTGATCGAGTACAGGCCGCGATGACGGCCCAACGACGCCTGCTCTCAGACGTCTCGCACCAGCTGCGAACGCCGCTAACGGTGGTGCGTGGGCACCTTGAAGTCCTTGGGCGCGGTGGCGCCGACGATCCGCTCGAAGTGCGAGAGACGCTCAACCTCGTCATCGATGAAATCGACCACACCCAGGTCGTCGTAGAGCGACTCCTCATGCTCGGACGCGCGATGGAGCCGGACTTCCTCGACATACGGCCCGTGGAGGTGCACGTGTTGCTCGACGAGGTGTACGAGGCCGTGCGGGTACTCGCCGATCGCCAGTTCCTCCTTCCCCAGGCACCCCAGGATCTCGTCGCGGTGGTCGACGCGGAAAAGATTCGTGGCGCGCTGATGAACCTCATCGACAACGCGGTGCACGCCACCGTTCCGGGTGACGCGATTGCGCTGGTCGCCGAGGTCGATTACCTCGACGACGTCATCAGATTGAGCGTCGACGACTCGGGCCCGGGGATTCCCGAAGACCAACGGGCCGCGGTCTTACAACGCTTCAGTCGACCGGGTGCGCGCGACCGTGACGGGTCCGGACTCGGCCTCGCGATCGTGAAGGCCGTGGCCGAGGGTCATGGGGGTCGAATCACTATCGCGACGTCGGACCTCGAGGGAGCGCGAGTGACTATCGTTCTGCCCAGGGCCCGCACACGGGCGACCGAGGACAGTTGAGCATGCGAATTCTCATCGTGGAAGACGACGCCGGCATCGTGTCATTCCTCGCCAAGGGACTCAAGTCCGAGGGTTACGCGACCGCCACCGCGCCCGACGGAGAGAAGGCGATTCAATTCCTCCGCGCGAGTGAGGAGAGTTTCGACCTCGTCCTATTGGATCTCGGCTTGCCCGGCACCTCGGGCGAGGAAGTGTTGCGGGTGCTTCGTCAACGAGACACGTCGTTGCCGGTCATCGTCCTCACCTCGCGAGCGGAGATCGCCAACAAGGTGCGAGGTCTCGAACTGGGGGCCAACGACTACGTCACCAAACCATTCTCTTTCGCCGAACTCCTGGCGCGGATACGCGCGGCGCTTCGCAGTTCGTCCCAATCTGCTTCGACGGAGCTGGTCGTCGGCGATCTACGTCTGGATCTGCTGACCAAAATCGCCTGGCGGGCCGGTCGTCGCATCGACCTCGCGCCGCGAGAGTGGGCGCTCTTGGAACTCTTCATGCGCCACCCGACCCACTTGCTCTCACGCGCTCGGATCCTGAATGAAGTGTGGGAGTACGGATTTGACCCGGGCAACAACGTGGTCGACGTGTACGTCAGCTATCTGAGGAAGAAGCTCAACATCGCCGGTCTCGATCCACTCATCCAGACCGTGCGCGGCGCGGGCTACCGCCTCGTGGCTCCCTAGGGATCGACAACTCGTCGCGATAGTCCCGAGACTTCTCATCGCTGCGGCGCCAACGCAGCAGTGCCTTGACCGAACGGCGGGCGCCGGCATTGATATAACTGGCGCGCGAGTATCCCCGCCCTGATCGAGGAATCGTCAGACGCGTGGGCGCAACCCGCGGCCGACAAAGCCCTCTACGCAAGTTCGAGTCGGCTCGCGTCACCGCGCGTAACTTGAGCGGCGTTGCTGGGGCTGGGCGCGGCCAAGGCGCCGGTGCAAAGTGCCGTGTGACGGCGACGTTCATCGAAAGCGAGTAGACCAACGTTCAGAAGTCGTGGTGGTACAAACCACAAAGGAAGCCGAGCGAATTTCCGGGCGCGATATCTCTGAAGCGGCTGAGCCCCGGTGGGTCCGTGCTCGTTCGTATCATCCATACTCCCCTCTCGGAGCGATTTTCAGACCCACCCGCCGTCACCTTTGGCGCTTCGCCACCGTCTGAAGTAACTCGGCGGGAGAACACTCTGGGGTGATCTCGGGCCGAGGAAATCCAGTGTGAGGCACTCAACGTGCGAATAGGACGGGTCGAAAGCCGAGCGGCGCCGAGAATCGTTTCCATCATCACGTCGGAGAACGGTTTGGGCGAAATGACCTACTGTCACGCCGTCCGCCCATCGCGATTCTCAAGGGCAGGAGGACGCTGGTCAGTCACCCGGACGGAGCGACCCTCCAAGACCACCGAATCAACCATCATCTGCGCCAAAACCATGAGTTCAGCCCCACTAGGGAGTGCCCACTATGTCTCGACACGTGCCGTCCACTATCTAGTGAAGTCGCCCACTGCCCGGGACAGCGAAGTGTAGAAGCTCACACCCGCGCCGCGCGGCGCGTGTCGAACGCGATGACCGCTCAGTCGGTGAAGTAGTGGCCCTCGTCGAGGTCATCGATGAGACCCGGCTGCACCGGCTGCCAGTTCAGTAGTTCACGGGTCAGCGTGCTCGAAGCTGGGGCGTCGAGCGCGAGGAAGGGGGCGAGCCAGGTGAAATGCTCGCCCGCGTCGTCCGGAGAGATCGAGACCACGGGCACGCTGAGATGGTGGCCAATGACGTCCGCGATGCTCCGGACCGGCACGCCTTCATCCGCGACCGCGTGCAGGGTCGATCCCGCCGGCGCCTTCTCAAGCGCCAAGCGAAAGAGCCGCGCGGAGTCGAGTCGGTGCACGGCGGGCCAGCGGTTCGATCCGTCGCCGATGTAGCCAGAGACACCCTTGTCGCGCGCTACGGCGACCAGGGTCGCGACGAAGCCGTGATCACCGTCGCCGTGATTCGTCGGCGGTAGGCGCATCACCGACGAGCGGACGCCTCGCGACGCGAGGGACAGCACAAACTCTGCGGTGGCCCCCCGTGCGCGCGGACCCCCGCCCAGAGCGGCTAAGGCTGGATCGTCATCGTGTCCGTCGAGTTCGGTTGCCACCCGTCCCGGGGCGACCCCGAGTGTTCCCGAGGCGATGACCAGTGGCCGATCGGTGCCCGCGAGCGCGTCAGCGAATGCTTCGACGGCGCTGCGATCGGCGTCGGCAGCGCCCTGAAAGTCGCCCGTGAAAGCGAGGTCGTGTTTGAAAGCGAGGTGGATCACGCCGTCCGACGCGCTCGCCGCACTGCGCAGACCGTCGAGGTCGTCAAGGGCGCCACGATGCACTCGCGCCCCGGCGGCCGTGATGGTCGCGGCGGCGTCATCCGAGCGGGCGAGCCCGACGACCTCGTGACCCGCGCCGACGAGTTCATCGACGACGGCGGTACCGATCCAACCGGACGCCCCGGTAACAAAAACGCGCATAGAAACCTCCAAATGGTAGTTCCCCTCGCGAAAAGACCTACGTGAGCGGAAAGCAATGTCAGTCGCTGTCATCACTATAGCAGGTAATGTCACTCACTGCCATCAAGTACGATCGGGGCATGGGACGCTGGGAGCCAAACGCGCGCGGTCGGCTCGAACAGGCGGCCATGAGCCTCTACCTTGAGAGCGGGTTTGAACAGACCACCGTGGCGGAGATCGCCAAGCGGGCGGGACTCAGCGAACGGACCTTCTTTCGGCACTTTACTGACAAACGCGAGGTTCTCTTCTGGGGCGCCGGTGCTCTCCAAGACCTGCTGGTGGGCACCATCGCGAGCGCCCCGACGACCGCGACGCCCATCGCCGCGGTCCTCGCAGGTCTCGAGGCAGGTGCCGCCTTGTTGCAGGAGCGTCGAGAAGGAGCAGTACAGCGTCAGTCCGTCATCGCGGCCAACGCCGAGCTCCAAGAACGCGAGCTGATCAAGCTCGCCTCACTCGCCACGGCGATGGCCGACGCGTTGCGTCAGCGCGGTGTTAAAGAGCCAGCGGCGAGTCTGACGGGCGAAGCGGGGATCGTCGTGTTCAAAGTCGCGTTCGAGCGCTGGATCAACGTGACGAACGAGCAAGATCTTGTCCCGCTCGTACGAGACTCGCTCAAAGAACTCAAAGGCGTTACTCGCGACGGGTAGCCCCGGAGGAGACGTGGACGTCAACGCTCGCGAGCTCGAAACGCCACGAGTGCCGCGACCCGCGCCATCTCGTTGCCGACGATCTGGAGCCCTTCGTCCACGCCCATGCCCGACTTGGCCAGGATCTGATCGGCGCCGTCGCCCTCGCCCTCGCCACGGTCGCCCCCACCCGTGCCGACACGTCCGTTTCGGTGCGACTGCCTCCACAGTACGCACGAAGACCGTGGACTCGTACGTAGGGCGGTGGCTCGATCGTGTTGTTGGCACCTCCGAGGTCGGGCATCTTCACGTGGATGACGTCGGCCGACTCGCCAGCGACGAACGCCTCGATGTCCCGGAGCGTGTGACACCACTCGTCGGCGACAGTTTGCACGTTGATCGAACGCGTTTTCAGTTCACGTCGAAGTTGGGCCATCGCTACAATCTGCGCTTCTCGACCACCCGCGTCGAGGGGGTGCTCGACACGACGTTGAAAGAGCACCGCCACCGGGGCCAGTTCGAACAGATAGTCGGCGATCGCGACGGGGTCGCCGTCGAACACTTCGCCGATCGTGCCGTCACCGTCGAAGTGCAAGAGCGGCGCGTAATCGGGTAGTGCTCGTAGTGTCCCGATTCGATAGTGAACCCACTGGACACAAGTCGCGGAAGATCTCGCCGTTGAGGCCGACCTTCGTCGCCTCGTCATTGATGAGCCCGTGCGGCATCACGTCAACTCACTTCAGGATCATCTTCTCGACGTTGGCGTAGCGATCATCACCCGACTTCGCGAACATCGCAACGGGGACGATCTCGACGACGGTGTCGTACTCATCACGGGTGACGTCGACCACGGCGATCCTCTTCGAGCGCGCGACGTCGTTCAAGAGCGCCTGGGCCACGCCGTAGCGAATGGCCGAGGACATCGTCTTGCCCTCGACGACGAGTTCGTCCACCCGTTTCGCCACCGGACGGAAACGGTCGAGTGACGCGCCGATCAGCAGCGGTCGAACGGGCGGACGGGCAGGCCGGCGAGCTGATTCCCGTCGGAGCGTGTGACCAACACCTGGCGAGCTCCCTCTACGTGAGTGCGTGGCCAGTGCCGCACCGTCGCGAACGATTTTCGCTCAGGGCGCCGCGAAACACCGCTGAATAACTGATCTTTTGAGTGGTCGCTCGAATGTATGGTAAAAACTCTTGGGGCAAACACGGTAGTTCGTGTCGGGGGGGAAATAGTGCGTTATTTCATGCGTGGTAGGGCCGTGCTCGAAACGAAACGTCTGGTTTCGCGGGCTGCCTCGCTCGAACCGTCAGCGCGATTGGGTTCGTCGACCTGAGTTCCACGTGAAGACCGAGTGGTTCGACGCGCTCGAAGCGACCCGTTCACGGTCTCGCTTCGTGGCAATCGCCTTCGCTCTCGCGATAGTCGTGGCGATGACGGTCGCTCCATCCTCGACGACGTTGGCCTCCGCGGCGAACACCTCATCGACCTTGTGCAGCGGCTACGCGGCCTGCAGCCAAGTCGGGTTCACGACCCACGGTTATCAGAGCCACCTCGATTCGTCGTACTGGCGGATGTACGCGGGCAACAACTGCACGAACTACGTCGCCTTCGTCGAGTCAGTGGCGTACCAAGTGGCGACACCTTCGTTCGATCTGGGCAACGGCGGTCAATGGGCAGCGTCCGCGTTGGCCCACGGTCTCACCGTGAACAAGACCCCGACCGTGGGCTCGGTGGCCGTATGGACGGGCGGCGCCTCGGGCATGTCCCCGTCGGGACACGTGGCCGTCGTCGAAGCGGTGGGCCCCAGAAGTGGTTACGTGGTGGTCTCCCAGCAGCACATGATGGTCACTGACGGCTACGACTGGGTCCGCCTCGAACCCACCGCGACGGGAAACCAGTGGGAACAGTGGCCCAGCGAGTTCATTCACTTCGCGGCGAGTCCCGTGGCGCGGGCCGCCCGTATGACGCCGATGAGCGCCTCGATGCTCGCGCGGGCGGCACCGAAGTGGACCGCTCGTGCCAGACTCGTGTTCCCCTTGGCACTGTCACGACTAACGTTGGGTCTCGTCAAAAACGTCGACCGAGTTCCCCGTCCGGCTACGGGACGATAATCATTCGCACGGTGTCGGTGATGGCCGTTCCGCCCGAAGCCGAACCCGCCATCACCACGAGTGCGTCGCCGGTGTTGGCAATCCCGCATCTCTTCAACTCGGCGATCGCGACCTCACAGAGCGTGTCGATGTCTTGGGCGGGTGAGACGACGATCTCTTGAATCCCCCACGAACCGCGCATCTGTCGCGCGGTCGACTCGTTCGGCGTAATCGCGACGATGGGCATGGGCGGGCGAAAGCGCGAGATGGCTCGCGCCGTCATACCCGATCGGGTGCAGGCGACGATCGCGACCGCGTCTTCGTCCATCGCCGCGCGCCAAGCGGCGCCGGTAATGGCGGCCGTCACCCTCGACGATTGGGTGCTCGAGGCGGCGAGACGTTGCACCCCGAGTCCGGCACCCCACGCGGCGTAGGGGAACGACTCCTCGGCCCGACGTACGATCCGGTCCATGGTGAGAACGACACCGACCGGGTCGTCGCCGATCGCCGTCTCGCCACTCAACATGACCGCGCTCGCGCCATCGAGCACCGCGTTGGCAACGTCAGTGACCTCGGCGCGTGTGGGCACCTGCGCGTGGGTCATCGATTCGAGCATCTGCGTCGCCACGACGACGGGGCGCGCGTAACGAATGCCCAAGCGCACCATCTCCTTTTGCAGATGAGGCACTTCTTCAATGGGTAGACGGACCCCGAGGTCGCCTCGAGCCACCATGATCGAGTCCGAGTGTTCGATGATCTCGTTCAGGTTTTCGATACCTTCGACGGTCTCGATCTTGGACATGATCATCACGTCGTCACGCTTCAACACCGCGCGCACCGATTCGACGTCAAAGCCCGAGCGAACGAAGGAGACGGCGAGGATCTCGAACTCCTCGTCGTGCAGTGCTTCTAGGCGGGCTCGATCCTCCTCAGTAGGAAGTCGATCGTTCATGATCGATGAAGGAAGTGAGAGACCAGGCTTGCCCATGACCGACCCGCCCGAGGTGACGCGCGCGGTGACCGGCGCGGCGAGACGAACGATCTCGAGGGAGACGCCGCCGTCACCAATGTGGACCTTGTCGCCCTCCTTGAGCTGTACGAGTACGTTCTCGCGCTCTACCGTGATGCGCCGAGCGGTCGACTCATCGCCGAAGGCTTCGGCCAGTTCGATCTCATCGCCGACATTCAACACGACGGGCAGCGTCCCGAAGGAGCCCGCACGAATCTTGGGCCCGGGGATGTCGACCATGATGGCCAGGTCGGGCGCGATGGCTCGAATTCGGCGCAATCGTTCCAGACAAGAGGGAATGTCGCCGTGGGCAAACGACAGGCGAAAGACGTCGACTCCTGCCTTTACGAGTTCCTTGAGGACCTCGTCGGAGTCAGAAGCCGGGCCAATTGTCGCTACGATTCGCGTGCGCCGCACGGGATTCCCTTCGTTTCTTTTGCCAAGTCTACGAGATGGACGACGTCGATTGAATTCGACGCCGCGGTGATCGAGCGAAGTCCTACCGCGAAGTAACCGTGTGACGCGAACCTCGTGATGGATTAGTGACGAACCGGTATCACCACGTCGGCGCCGTCGACGTCGATGACGCGAAGTTTCATGCCGTAGCAGTCGGCCAGCTCCTGGCTTCGAACCACCTCGCCCGAGGGACCGTCGAGCACGAGTCGACCGTGATCGAGCAGGACGAGTCGATCGGCAAACTGCCCGGCGAGCGTGAGGTCGTGCAAGGTCGCGATCACCGTGAGACCGCACTCGCGCACCTCCTTTTGCAAGAGCTCGAGCATGGTGATCTGGTGGCGCAGATCGAGCCCCGTGATGGGTTCATCGAGCACCATGACCATCGTGGCCTGGGCCAGCGCGCGCGCGAGAACCATACGCTGACGTTCGCCGCCTGAGAGGGTGGCGACGTCGCGGTTCGCGTACTCGTCGAGCGAGAGCCGGGTCAGTACGCTCGACACGGCCTGGCGGTCGCCGACGCCCGGCGCGCGCAGGAGTCCGTGATAGGCCGTTCGCCCGAGCGCGACGTAGTCGTGAACACTCATCCCCGCAGGAACGTTCGGGTGTTGCGTGACGAGGGCGACGCGCAGCGCGCGCTCGCGTTCGCTCATCGAACTCACGTACTCTCCGGCGATCGAGACCGTGCCCTTCGAGGGCCGACGGAGTCCGGCAATCGTTTCGACGAGCGTGGTCTTACCCGCGCCGTTGGGCCCCACGATCGTGCACCACGTGCCCGCCTCGACGCCGAGCGTGACGTCGCTGATAAGTGCGGTCGAACCCGCGCGAACGCTCAGCCCACGGAGCTCGACGATGCTCACGTGACCATCTGACGGCGAAGGCTCAGGATCAGGACGAACACGGGCGCGCCGACGATCGCCGTGACGACGCCGAGCGGTAACTCCGACGGCGCCATCACGGTTCTCGCGATGGTGTCGGCGAAGACGAGGAACGCCGCGCCGAACACCACCGAGATTGGCAGAATCCTCCGGTACGACGTGCCGACGAGCAAACGAACGATGTGGGGCACGATGATGCCGACGAAGCCAATGAGCCCAACGGCCGACACGATGGCCGCGGTGCCGAGGGACGACGCCGCGATCACGATGAAGCGAACTCGTCGTACGGGTAGACCTAGTGAGCGAGACTCGTCCTCGCCCACGCTCATGACGTCGAGGGCGCGTCCCGCGGCGACGCAGATGACGACGCACACCACCACGTAGGGCAGCACCAGTGTCACCGAACTCCAACTCGCGCTCGCGAGTGATCCGAGAAGCCAGATGTAGACCCTGGCTATGGAATTGGTGGACGACTGTTGCTGGAGGAACGTCTGGGTGCTCGTAAACAGCGAGGCCACCGCGACACCGGCCAGTATCAGCGTCGAAGTACTCGAACGAAGCCCACGCCCCCCAATGACCCACGTCAAGGTGACCGCGACTATCGCACCGCCGAAGGCCAAGACCGGCGTCCAACCCGGCGTCGTGAGCCCACCGCCGACGTCCACGATGGCTAACGTCGCGCCAAGACCGGCGCCGGCCGCGACGCCCAGCAAGTACGGGTCAGCCAATGGGTTTCGAAAGACGCCCTGGTACGTGCCCCCCGCGACCGCGAGCATCGCGCCGGCTAAGAGTCCAAGGACCATGCGCGGTGCGCGCACTTGCCAGACAATCAACGACTGCGTTGGCGTCAGGGTGGTGTGGCCGAAACCGACACGGGACAAGACGTCACCGAGGACACGCGCCGTGGCGATCGACGTGGGACCAACGACCAACCCACAGACCACGGCCGCCGCGAGCGCGACAATCATCGCGACGGCGACGAGCGCCACGCGACGACCGGTCGGTGGAGTGGTTGTCAACCCCTTACTTCCAGACGGCCGCGTCCGACAACGTGGCCTTGACACCCGCGGTCAGTTGGTTCATCAAGATGCCCAGGCGTGGTCCCCAGCGTGAGGCGATGTCGTCGCTAAGACCGATCACGTGATGGTTCACGACGGCACTGACGCTAGAGAACCCCGTTCGTTTCGCGACCGCCGCTTGGTTGACGTGACAGCAGATCGTGTCAGCGAGGAAGATCAACTTGGGGTTCGCGCTCAAAACGTACTCCGCGCTCAACTGGGGGTAACCCGCGTCGGCTGACGTCGACTTCGCGTCAGCGATATTGACGACGCCCAGTGACTTCAGCAGAGAGCCAACGAACGTGTTACTCGTGACTGAGTAGTACGTGGGGTCGAGTTCGTAGTACGTGGTGACGACCTTGCTCGGATCCTTAGGTACTGACGCGATGTCCTTAGCGATCGTGGTCTTTAGATTGGTCACGATTTTGGCGGCGTTGCTCGAGTGACCGGTGAGCTTGCCGAGCTGGGTGATCTGTTGATACGCACCGCCCAGTGTGGCTGGTGCACTTTGCACGATGACCTTGATACCAAGGCCCGTCAACTTCTGTTGAATATCGTTGGCGTCGTACGAGATGATCACGAGATTGGGTTTGGCCGACGGGTGAGCTTTGGTGACCTTGCAGATTCCCACCACTGATTCGACGCTGGGATTGAGGGCGTTGATTCGTTTCTTCGGCAGGCCCGACGTCGGATAGTTCGAGTCGGTGTCCACCGCTTGGACGAGCTTGCCGGCGCCGATGGCGAACAGGGTCTCGGTCGCCGTGGGCGACATCGACACGACACAGTGGGGCGTACTCGACGCACCCGCAACGAAGGCGTTCGTGGCGCTGATAAACGGCAGCGCCACTAGACCAAGGGATAGCGCGAGGGTTAATCGCAGGGACTTATTCATGGATATCTCCTTTTCCGTCGAAGTGGTGTGGCGACGGACGGATATCCGAACAACCGCTCCTTGCCTCGAGAGCTGTTTTTCACATCTCCTCGCAGCAGGCGACCTGGCTTCGCGGCCTCTTAGGAGACCACTTACAGTTGCGGGACAGCGTTGGAATCGCACCAACTTCGCTGCCACGAGGCACCCACGACACTACCGCAACACTTGGGACCGAGGCCGTTCGAATTTAGACTCGCGAGGCAATGAGAATGACGTGCCCTCCAAAGGAACGTGGCGCCACTTTCGTGGCGCCACGTTTCCTCATTCCACGGGCGTGCACCCGTGAAGACTCGCTACGGCTAAATGCTGAGCTCGCGCTCGATCTCGGCGAGCTCTTCCGCCGAACCTTGAATCCTCGGGCCCTTAAACCACTTACGAGCGGAGGCCGCGTAGTAGATCCCGGCGAAGCCGATGACCGCTACCACGGCGACGGGGGTGTAGTTAAAGCTGTCGGCGTTGATCGGCTTGACCGTCGGGAGCATGAAAAGAATGCAGATAAAGACCACCCAGACAATGGCGATCCAACCGAAGACGGGGCCCCACTTACCGAGTTTCCACGGTCCTGGGGTGAACGCGCTCCCGTTAATTCGCCGCAAGAAGACCGGGATGAGATAGGCCACGTAGAGACCAATGACCGCGATTGACGTCACGGCGGCGTAGGCCGTCGATCCACTCGAGCCAGGGAGCAACGCGGGAGCGGTCAGAATAAATGCACCCACCGCACCAAACCAGGCCGAGCGCACGGGAACCCGGCTGCGCTTGCTGACGTGGTGCCAGTAGCTCGAGCCAGGCACCGCGCCGTCTCGGGAGAAGGCGTAGATCATTCGAGAGTTGGCGGTGATGGATGCGATGCCACAGAAAAACTGGGCTCCGATCACGACCAGTACCAAGAGCTCGCCAATCACCTTGCCCGTGGCATAGACGAAGACGTTGCCCCACGGAACCCCGCCCGAAAACTGCGCGTAACTCGTGTACTTCGTTCCGGCGATGTTGACCGAGAAGCCGTGGACGAAATGCGGGATGGCCACGCTGACGCCGATCAAAAGAATGAATCCGGCGATCCAAGAGACCCAGATCGAGGTCACAATTCCTTTGGGGCCCGAGACTGCAGCGTCAATAGTCTCTTCGGTCACGTGGGCCGACGCGTCATACCCCGTAAAGGTGTATTGGGCGACCAGTAATCCGAGCAGGAAGACGTAGAACGGAACTGCAAATCCCGACAGCCCCTTGAACGCGTCAAAGCCCCCAGACCCAAAGAGGAAACTTCCACTCTGGTGAGAGTGCGAGTGGGGCGCAATGAAGAGAAGCGTGACGATGACGGCCACGCCCGTGAGGTGCCACCACACGGAGACTCGATTGAACAGCGAGACGATGTTGACTCCGAAGGTGTTGATCAGACCTTGGATCAGAAGTAGCCCGGCGGTGAGGAGCACCACGTGGCGGTTATCGGTCCAGAGCGCGTTGCCCGAAACGAGATAGATGAACTCTCCGATGGAGTATCCGCACCCGAACGTGATGCCCGCCGTCACCGCAACTTGGCCCAGAAGGTTGAACCATCCCGTAAACCACGACCACGCCGGACCGCTTTTACCCGGCGCCAGTTTGGCCGACCAATAGTAAAGACCGCCCGCCGTCGGGAAGGCTGAGCAAATTTCTGCCATCGAGAGGCCCGCTAGGAGGACCAGTCCGCCGACGATGGCCCAACCCCAGATCATGGTGGGAGGACCACCGTGGGTCAGCCCGTAACTGAAGAGCGTCAGACAGCCTGACAGGATCGAGATGATGGTGAATGAAATGGCGAAGTTAGAGAACCGACTGAGTCCTCGATGCAACTCTTGGGCGTAACCCAGTTGATGGAGTCGCTCGGTATCCGACGTCTCCGATTTCGACGAAGCACTCAGCTGATCATCCATGTACAACACCCCCGTGTCGTTAGTGCAGTTCGGGCGAGCATACGGTTTAGTTAGGTCGCTCGCAAATGAAAACTCGCCTTTTTGACCGGCGGAGACGACTTCCGCAGGCCACCGTCGTTCGTCGATCGGTGCGCTGATTCTCCTCCTCGCTGAGCGAACTCTCTCGTTCGATACGTTGTCTGTTCGCCCGCCGAGTCGAATTCATCGTCTCGTCTGGACTTACGTGAACACCATTGACCTTCGAGGGTTGCGTTGCCACGTCTCTCGCACCGAGGTGAGCTGACTGCCTGTTCGGCCTACCCGTACAAACGGCGTAGCGGATGACATTTGTCGTCGCATTTTCCAAGCGCGCGTCGCACGCTGCGGCGCGACGCGTACGCCCACGTTCTCGGTGGGGAGTTCTGAAGTCACGGCTACCATTGCCTGCACTGCTGAATCGAGGAGACGAGTATGAGTTCTTCAACCCCGGGCCGGTTCTCTCGTGATGAACTCGTGAAGCTCATCCGCAGTGACGAAATCGACACCGTGATCTTGGCGATCACTGATATGCAAGGGCGACTCCAGGGCAAGCGACTCGACGCACGGTTCTTCGCCGACGAACTCATCGACGGTGCGGTGGAAGGTTGTAGTTACTTGCTCGCCTCCGACGTGGACATGAACACCGTGGACGGCTTCGCCTTGACGTCCTGGGAGCGTGGTTACGGTGATTTAGCCTTCAAAGCTGACTTCTCCACCATTCGACGGATCCCTTGGCACGAAAAGACGGTGATGATCTTCGCCGACGTCGAGACCGTGGAGGGTGAGCCCGTCATGGTGTCACCTCGCCAGATTCTAAAGAGACAGGTCGAGCGACTAGCCGAACGTGGTTGGACCGGCTTCACAGGGACGGAACTCGAGTTCATCGTCTTCGACGACACCTACGAAGAGGCGTGGCGTTCGGGCTATCGCGATCTCACTCCCGCCAATCTCTACAACGTTGACTACTCCCTGCTGGGAACGTCACGCATTGAGCCGCTGCTCGGACGACTACGGCGCTCGATGCGCGACGCCGGGATGATCGTCGAATCTCTGAAGGGCGAGTGCAATTTCGGACAGCACGAGATCGCCTTCAAGTTCGCCGAGCTCGTCGACAAGTGCGACGAACACGGACTATTCAAGTTGGGCGCCAAGGAGATCGCGTCGCAAGAGGACTGCAGTCTGACGTTCATGGCCAAGTTCAACGAGCGCGAAGGAAACTCCTGCCACGTTCATCTCTCGCTGCGCGAGGACGACGGGACTCCCGTGTTCGCTGGTGACAAGGCTCACGGGTTCTCGCAGGTATTCGAACACTTCTTGGCCGGACAGCTCGCGTACGCCAGGGAGTTCGCCCTGTTCTTGGCGCCCAACGTCAACAGCTACAAGCGATTCGTCGAGGGTTCCTTCGCTCCGACGGCACTCTTGTGGGGACTCGACAATCGGACGTGCTCGTTTCGCGTCGTGGGGCACGGCTCGTCGATTCGCGTCGAGTGTCGCATCCCCGGCGGCGACGTCAACCCCTACCTCGCGGTGGCGGCGCTCGTCGCCGCGGGGCTTCGCGGCGTTGAGGAGTCCCTCCCCCTGCCCGGGGCCTTTGAGGGCAACGCGTACGTGGCCGACGCCGCACGCGTACCCACGACGTTGCACGAAGCGTTGGATCTCTTCGACCACAGTGTGGCAGCCCGCGAGACCTTCTCCGACGAGGTCGTCGACCACTACGCCCACGCCGCCCGTATCGAAGTGGGCGCCTACGACGCCGCCGTCACGGACTGGGAGCGCTACCGAGGTTTCGAACGACTGTGAGCACGGACCTACCCGTCATCAACCCCGCGACCGAACAAGAGATCGCGTCGGTCGCGGTCCACGATCTCGACGAGACGAACCGCGTCATCGAGCGCGCGGCCTCGGTCGCGCCCGCGTGGAAAAAGGTCACACCCGTCGACCGTGCTCGGCTCCTTCGTCGCTTTGCCGACGTGGTGGACGCGCACGTCGAAGAGCTCGCCCAACTCGAGGTCGCCAACGCCGGTCACACCATCTCGAACGCGCGCTGGGAGGCGGGAAACGTTCGCGACGTGCTCCTGTACTACTCGGGCGCGCCTGAGCGTCACGCGGGGCGCCAGATCCCCGTCGCCGGTGGTGTCGACCTCACGTTCTACGAACCCCTCGGCGTCGTGGGCATCATCGTGCCGTGGAACTTTCCCATGCCCATCGCCGGCTGGGGGCTCGCTCCCGCACTCGCGGCGGGTAACACGGTGGTACTCAAGCCCGCGACGCTCACGCCACTTACCGCCCTTCGCCTCGGTGAACTCGCGCTCGAGGCCGGTCTGCCCGATGGCGTGTTTCAGGTCGTCACCGGCGAGGGCGCCATGGTCGGCAATCGTTTCGTCACGCACCCCGCGATTCGCAAGGTCTGTTTCACGGGATCGAACGTCGTGGGACGGCGCATCATGGAAGGTTGCGCCGCACAGGTGAAGCGGGTCACGCTCGAACTCGGCGGGAAAAGCGCCAACATCATCTTCGCCGACGCCGATCTCGAGAGGGCCGCCGCCAGCGCGCCCTACGCGGTCTTCGACAACGCGGGCCAAGACTGCTGCGCGCGGTCACGACTCCTCGTCGAGGCTTCGGCCTACGAACGCTTCATGGAGCTCTTCGAGCCCGCCGTGAAGGCCGTGAAGGTCCTCGACCCCGTGAACGAGTCGAGCGAGATGGGACCACTCATCACCGCGGCGCAGCGCGACGCCGTTCGCGGCTACGTCACCGAGGCGGAGGTGGCCTTTCGAGGAAGTGCACCCGAAGGACCGGGCTACTGGATGGCGCCGACGGTCCTCGAGACGAACGACACGACGAGTCGGGCGTTTCAAGAGGAGATCTTCGGTCCGGTCGTGTCGGTCGTGCGTTTCAGCGATGAGACGGAGGCGATCGCAATCGCCAACGAGAGCCCGTACGGACTTTCGGGGTCGATCTGGAGTCGCGACGTAGGTCGCGCCCTACGCGTGGCTCGAGGCGTCGAGACCGGAGCGTTGTCGGTGAACTCGAACTCGTCGGTGCGCTACTCGACGCCCTTTGGTGGCTTCAAGCAGTCGGGACTCGGTCGAGAACTCGGCCCCGACGCGCTACTCGGCTTCAGTGAAGAGAAGAATGTCTTTATTTCTACGGAGGAGGGTTAATGGGACGTCTCGACAACAAGGTTGCGATCATCACGGGCGCCGCGAGCGGCATAGGACGAGCGACGGCCCTTCGCTTCAGTGCCGAGGGTGCCAAGGTCGTCGTCGCCGACCTCGCCGAGACCGAGGGCACGCAACTCGCGACGGAGATCGGCGGCACGTTCGTTCGAGTCAACGTCGCGGACGAGGCGAGCGTGAAGGAGATGTACGCGAGGGTCGTCGAGACGTACGGCGGCGTCGACATCCTCTTCAACAACGCCGGTATCTCTCCGGCCGACGACGACTCGATTCTCACCACCGAACTCGACGCGTGGAAGCGCGTGCAAGACGTGAATCTCACGTCGGTCTACCTCTGTTGCAAGTACGGGATACCGTTGTTGCTCGAGCGCGGCGGCGGCTCGATCATCAACACCGCGTCCTTCGTGGCCGTCTTGGGTTCGGCGACCTCTCAGATCTCCTACACCGCCTCCAAGGGTGGGGTCCTTTCCATGTCGCGCGAGCTCGGCGTGCAGTTCGCGCGCCAGGGCATTCGCGTGAACGCGCTCTGCCCCGGTCCCGTCAACACGCCACTACTCCAAGAGCTCTTCGCGAAAGACCCGGAGCGCGCGGCCCGACGGCTCGTCCACGTACCCGCCGGACGCTTCGCCGAACCCGAAGAGATCGCGAGCGCCGTGCTGTTCCTCGCCAGCGACGACGCTTCGTTCGTCAACGCCTCTACGTTCCTCGTCGACGGCGGCATCCACGGCGCGTACGTCACCCCGCTGTAGTCGAAACGAGCGTCGTCGTAGGACGACGCTCACTCCGTGGTGGACACGGCGGGGATGAAGTACTCGCTGAGATACTTCTCCCCCTCATCACACAGGATGGTCACGACGAGCGACGAAGCGGGAAGTTCGTCGCGCAGTCGTCGTGCCGCGACCATGTTGGCACCCGAACTCGGCCCGACGAGGAGACCGTGTTCGCGCGCGAGTCGACGCATCTCGGTGACCGCGTCGTCGCTGTGCACGGCCATCACTCGATCGACCATCGATTGGTGTCGTCGGTAGATGGTAGGGATGAACCCGTCGGCGATACCCTCGATCCGGTGGAGCCCCGTGTCGCCGCACTGGATCGTGCAGGACTCACTTGGCTCGAGGGCGACGACCAGGACCTCGGGGTTCACGTCGCGAAAGGCCTGTCCGACGCCGATCAACGTGCCGCCGGTCCCGACGCCCATGACGAACGCGTCGGGAGAACGGCCCTCGGGCAACTGTTCGAGTATCTCGGGTCCGAGCCAGGTGCGGTTCTCCTCGACGTTCCATTCGGACTCGAACTGGTGGGGCGCGAAGAAGCCCGGCTGATCGCCGAGTCGACTCGCCTCGTCGAGCGCCTCGTTGACGTGAAACGTGCCCACGCGCAGCATCTGGGCGCCGAAGGCCAGCGAGATCGCGGCGCGCTCGGGACTGAGCCCTTCGGGCATGACGACGAGCATCTTGTAGCCGAGAACGGCCGCCACCATACTCATGGCGTTGCCCGTGTTGCCACTCGACGCTTCGACGATGGTGTCGCCAGGTCGTAAGAGTCCCTCGCGCTCGGCCCTTTCGATGATGTAGCGAGCCATGCGGGCCTTGATCGAACCCGAGGGATTGAGGTACTCGAGTTTGACGAAGATGCCGTCGACCTGGATGAGTGGAGTGGATCCGATTGCCTCGAGCACCGTTGCTCCGGGCGAATAGTTAGACACCATTCGGGTCTCCTCTCGTAGGAATTCCCGACACCACCCTACGTCGGCACTCCCTCGTCCCCTCTAACCGATCCGTTGAGCCATTCGCGAAGAACTTAGGAAACGAGGAAGTTAGTGAGCTGCCAGGGATCGTCGGCGTCGAGTTCGCGCCCCGCCCACGCGTCGAACCAGTCAGTGTGCGTCGACACCGGGTCCCAATCGACGGGGCCCGACCAGAGCGACCCTACGTAGGGCGTCGCGACGTCCAGTACGTCGCGCCACGGCAGTTCGTCGGGTACGCGAACGCCCTCGCTCGGCGACGTGAGCATCCACTGCAGCGCGCCAAGGATCGACGCCGCCACCTGAATGGTCGTCGCGCTCTGGTGAGGAGCCACTGCCCGGGCTTCTTCGATGGTCGTCTGCATCCCGGTCCACCACGACTTGTACGGGTGACCCATGACGAGAACGCCGAGCTCGTCTCGACCCGACACGATTTCGTCGTTCATGATGCGCTGGCGCTCGGGGTAGACGTAGTCGTTGCCTTCGAGTTCGACGAAGCTCGCCCACGCCGCGTCCGAAGGACAGTAGGCGTAGTGCACCGTGGGGCGATACACCGCCACGTCGCCCTCCCAAACCGTCAGGTGGTCACAGATGGTGAAGGCCTCGCCGTGGCGGATGACCATGCCGACGATCGGTCCAGAAGGTACCGTCGAGCGCACCAGCGTCTTGTGCGCCATTTGGGCGAAGCAGATCTGATTGCGGGGCCCCTCACCGTCGTGCGTTCGAGCGAGTGCCGGCAAGGTCTTTTCGTGCGTCCCCCAACCCATCTCGGCCGGAGCCACGCCCTCTTCGTAGAAGCCGTCGACGCTCCACGTGTTGACGAACTCGCCGACTTCTTTCGGTCGATCCGAAATCTGCGTGTCGCGCTCGGCGACGTGGATCGCCTTGACTTCGAGCAACTGCGCGAGCACGTTGAAGCGCTGTTGCGCGAGGGACTCCTCGATGGCGCCATGTTTGTCAGCGAGGAACCCGTCGCGCAACACCGCCTCGGCGATCTCACTGAGCGCCTGTTTGGTGAAGTGGCTCACCAGTCCGGGATTCGCGCCGTGTTCGACTACGGCCGAGGGACCGTCGTTCGAACCCCAGCGCTCGATCTGACGTCGCAGCGCCATGTGTCGCCAGTAGAGCGTTCGCTCCTGGGGTGACACGCTCGCGGGGTCGTCGTAGGGATCCCAAACTTCGACCGACGTGTTGAGGTAGCGAACGTTGTGGTCACGGCACCAGTCGAGTAACTCGGTGAGTCCAATGTTCCACGCCAGGTCGATGAGAAGGTCCCCGTCACCGAGCAGGTCGTCGAGCGTGGAATTCAGATTCTCGGGATCGATCGCCCACCGCCGGTAGTGGACCCCTCGATCGAGAGAGGAGACGATTCGAGCACGATTGTCACGGGTCTCCAGCACGGTGACCGAGGTCGGATCGAAGTTGAAGTGATCGAGGAAAAGAGGGAGCAGGCACTGGGCCACGGAACCACACCCGAGGATGACAACACGACCTGGCGCTACGTATTCGCTCAATTAGGACCTCACGACCGTTCAGAGTGGCGATACGCCACGAGCGAGCCTACTGTCTCTCGACTCGAGGGTACTGACGTGCAGGGGAACCGGACGCGACGACTTCGCTACGAAACGGTCATGCCCCCGTCAACGGCGATGTCGGCGCCGGTGATCGCCGACGCCGACGCCGAGCACAACCAGACAATCGCCGCGGCGATCTCGGAAGGTTCGAGGAGGCGACCGATCGGTTGCTGCGCGGCGAACCCTTCGACGTTCTCGAGTCCGTAGACCATCGCGGAGGCCTCCAGTATCGCGGTGCGCGTCGAACCGGGACTCACGGCGTTCGCGGTGACACCGTAGGGCGCGAGGTCCATCGCCACGCTCCGGATCAGTCCGACGATCGCGTGCTTGGCTGCGGTGTAGGGCGCGAGGTGTAAGAGACCGGTACTGCCCGCGGCCGAGGCCACGGCGACGACGCGACTCTGCGCTTCCTTGCCGTTCGAGATGAGCTTCGCGGCGGCGGCCTCGATGAGTCGCCGAGTGCCCAGCACGTTCACCGACCACACGGCGTCCCAGGCCGCGTCACTGATCTCCCAGAGCGGGCCGCCCGCTCCGAGAACGCCGGCGCACGCGACGACGGCGTCGAGTCGACCGAAGTGACGTGTCGCCGTCTCCACCGCGAGCTGCATGTCGGTGGCGCTGCGAACGTCACCGACGAGACCGAGTACCGCCTCGCCGTGTCGAGCGACCACGGCGTCAAGGTCGGCGCGCGTGGCCATCGCGTACGGGACGTCGGGTATGTCGCGACAGCGATCGACCGCCACGACGCGATAGTTCTCGTTCACGAGCGCGTCCACGGTGGCCGCGCCAATGCCGCGCGCGCCACCGGTGACGATCGCGACGCGACTCATCAGCCGAGCTTTCGAAAGAAGTCGGCGGGCGCGACGACGTCGGTCCGGTCGAGTTCCTTGACGTCGGACTTGCCGAGACCGAGGAGCGCCGAATCTATGCCCCCGCGTAGTACGTCGAGGACGTTCTCCACGCCGCTTTGCCCCTCCGCGGCGAGTCCCCACAGGTAGGCCCGACCGATCATGACGGCGTTCGCGCCGAGCGCCAGCGCTTTGACGACGTCACTGCCGCGACGAACGCCTCCGTCGAGGAGCACCTCGATCTGATCGCCCACGGCGTCGACCACACTCGACAGCGATCGAAGCGGTGCCGGGGTGCCGTCGAGGTTGTTGCCCCCGTGATTCGACACCGACAGTGCGCTCGCGCCCAAGTCCACGACGCGCTTCGCGTCGTCGACGCGGCTGACGCCCTTCACCATGAAGGGACCCGTCCACTGTTCGCGGAGCCACGCCACGTCCGACCAACTCGGCAACGTGCTCTGCATCCACTCGTAGTACGCACCGAAGAAGGTCGGCGGATCCTCTCCCGGCGCGGCCATGTTGGGCGTCGTGAGTGCCGGCACGTGACCGGTCTTCGCGAACGACCAGAGCCACCTCGGTCGTGCGAGTACTTCGGGCGCCAACTTCACGATGGCCTTCAGGTCGATCTTGTCGGGGATCCAGGGACTGCCCCAGTCGCGACCATTGGCGAAGGACCAGTCGAGGGTGAGGATGATCCCCTTCACGCCCGCCTTCTTCGCGCGCTCGAGTCGCTGCACCATGGTGTCGCGATCACCCGACCAGTACATCTGAAAGAGAACCTGATCGTTGACGGCGCAGACGTCTTCAACGGAGCGACTCGCGAACGAACTGAGCCCCATCGCGACGCCCCGATTCGCCGCGGCCCGAGCGACGGCGACCTCGCCGTCAGGGTGGACGGCCTGTACGCCCGTGGGTGAGATGATGACCGGCATCGAAACCGATTGGCCCATGATCGTGATGGCCATCGAACGTTCGTTGGCGAGACCGGCGACGTGGGGCGCGAATCCCAACTGGTCGAACGACGCCAGGTTGTCGCTCGAGGAGAGCCCTTTCTCCGATCCCGCGACGAGGGCGGCGTACACCGACTTAGGGAGACGCTTTTCGGCGCGGCGCTGCGCTATCGCCACGGTCTCGAACCACGTACTTGCCATCTATCCCCCGTTACGGCTCAACGCGAGACTACCTGAGGTGTTTCAGCGTTCCGTCGTCCTAGCGCGCCCAAAGGGCGACCGGAACCTTCTTCGAGTGGTCGGGTGACGAGATCGGTCGAATCGTTACGCGCTTCGCCGCGAGGGCCGCTTCGCCGTGTCCAAAGACGCACTCGGGATCGGGATCGGACATCTCGAGACCGGTGAAGAACTTCGCGGCCATGCAGCCGCCTCGACACGCGTCGAAGGAACCACACGAGGCGCACGCGCCGGGATTGCCCGGCGCTCGCAGGGATCGAAAGAGTTCGCTGTTCGTCCAGATCTCGCCAAAGCCGGCGTCGCGAACGTTGCCGGCCAGAAACTCGTCGTGGATCACGAAGGGACAGGCGTAGACGTCACCGACGGGATCGATGAGGCACACGACGCGCCCGGCACCGCAGAGATTGAGACCCTCGAGAGGACTGCCGAGCGCCGAGAGGTGGAAGAACGAGTCACCGGTCAAGACGTTGGGCCGTTCGAGGAGCCATCGATACAGTCGGCGATTCTGCTCGAGCGTGGGATGAAGCTCGTTCCACACGTCAGCCCCACGCCCCGACGGCCGAAGACGCGTCAAACGAAGTTCGGCGCCGTAGGACGCCGCGAGAGCCTCGAAGTCGGCGAGCTGCTCGACGCTCTCCTTGGTCATGACGACCGATATCTTGAACTGGCCGAAGCCGGCGTCACCTAGATTGTCCATCGCCCGGCGCGCCGCGTCGTAGCTTCCGACACCGCGAATCCGGTCGCTGGTGGTTGCGTCAACCCCGTCGATGGATATCTGGACGTCGAGGTAGTCAATGCTCGCGAGACGCCTCGCGGCCTTCCGATCGATTCTCGTCCCGTTGGTCGAGAACTTAACCCCCACGTGTTGCTTCACCGCGTGTTCGACGAGTTCGAAGAAGTCCCGACGGATCATCGGTTCGCCGCCCCCGACGTTGACGTAGAAGATCTGCATCGCGGCGATCTCGTCGATCAAGCTTTTAGCTTCGGCGGTCGACAGTTCTCGGGGATCGCGCCGTCCCGACGAGGAGAGACAGTGCGTGCAGGCAAGGTTGCAAGCGTAGGTGAGTTCCCACGTTAGACAGATGGGCGCCGCGAGTCCGCGCTCGAAGCGGTCACGCAGCGACGCGTTAGCGCCCACTGATCAACGCTGACTTTTGGAGTGCGGCGAGCGCCTTCACGTAACGGCTGTGCTGGTCGGGCGCGACGAGCGCATTGACGGCTTGGTCCGCGCTCTCGAAGTCGCCCAATCGACGTACGACGTCAACCAGTTCTCGCGATTTCAAGAAGACGAGACGTCGGTTGACGTGGTGGTAGGCCAACGCCCCGAACTCTTCGTCGCGCAGCGAGACCATCTGGCTGAGTTGCCAGTACCGCGACGCGTCAAAGGCGTCCGTCTCGGTGAGCGACACGATCTAGTAGACGCCACAGAGTCCGTCAATGGAGACTTCCTCCACCAGCAACTCTTCGGGCTCTTCGATCTCTTCAGTCGTGTCTACTCCGGTCAACGTCTCTGGTGTCACGGTTTCTCCTCGAACACTTCCATTCTGTCCGTTGTGAAGGCCCCCTTGGTCCCACGCGTGAAAGACTCCCAACGTGAGCACCCTTCGGCCACAAGCTCCCTCGCCCGTCGAGGCGCCCATCCCCGAGGGCACCCGGGTGTCGCTGGACGAGCGCGCCGCCTTTATCGACCGCGACCTCGTCAGCGGCGGCGCTCCTTGGCGACTCTTGCGCCTGGCTGGTGCGTCACGAGCAGTAGCGCAGCGCTGGCACTACGGCGGCTACGTCGATCCCGGCGAAGAGCGCTTCGCTCGGACGATGGTGCAACAGGGGCTTCTCCACCCGCACTTCGTCAGTGATTTAAATGTCGACGAGATCGACGTCGTCATTCCCGTCTTCAATGACGACGGTTCGCTGCGACGGCTGCTCGGCGAGCTCGAGGGGTTTCACGTCACGATCATCGACGACGGCTCACGCGACGCCGGCGTCGTCGCGACGTGCGCGTCAGAGTTCCACGCCACCTCGCTACGCCTCGAAGAGAACCAGGGGGCCTCGCACACCCGCAACGCCGCCGTACTCGCCTCTTCACGAGCGTTCCTCTGGTTCATTGACGCTGACGTGTCGATGGAGGGCCCGCGTGACGTCGCCCAACGACTCTTCGCCGCGTTCGGTGATCCCCTGGTGGCGGCGGTGGCGCCGCGCGTCCAGGGACCCAAGGGGACTTCGATCAGAGAGCGGTTCGAGCAACACTTCAGCCCACTCGACATGGGCGAACGCAGTGGCCTCGTCGTACCCGGAGGCCCGGTGGGGTACGTCCCGAGTGCGTGTCTGATGGTGCGCCGGGCGGCGTTTGGTGAAGGTTTCGACGAGGCGCTGCGCGTCGGCGAGGACGTGGACTTCGTCTGGCGACTCCACGACCAAGGTTGGCTTATCCGGTACGAGGCGGAGGTCATCGTGACGCATCGCGCTCGCTCGTCCTGGCGCGCGTGGTGGCTCCAGCGCCAACGCTACGGCGCGTCGAGCGGTGAACTCGCCAAGCGTCACGGCGCGCGACTCGCGCCACTTCGAAGCGACAGCTGGACGCTCCTCGCGTGGCTGTCAGTTCTTGCGGGAAGACCCGCGATCGGAGGGCGTATCGTTCGAGCCGCGCGCAACCACGCGCGAGCGAAGAACTTCGATACGTCCGACGACCCGAACAACGTCGCGAATCAGGTGGTTGCTCGAAACATGGTCCGAGCCGGTGGTCCCCTCGCGCGCGGCGTGGTCCGAACGTTTGGTGGCGCACTCCTGCTGGCGGCTCTGCATCCCCGTATTCGCACGCGCGCGCTCGCCCTCTTCGCTGTCGGTACGGCGTGGCGATGGCGACATCAACGCCCGTACGTCACCGACATCCCCCTCGGCGTCGCCGACGACCTCGCTTACTCGGTGGGCGTCGCCCAGGGCGCCTGGCAAACGAAGTCGCTTCGAACGCTCACGCCGCAGATCACCAAGTCCTCCATGGGGTACCGCGAAGTCATGGGACTCTCCAAATCGTCAGACGAACAAAAGGTACGCGTGGTCAACGCGGTCGAGCAGGTGGCGGGAAGGTGGCGCCACGTGCTTGAACGGTTTTCGAAGACGTAGGAACTCGTCCTCACCAGCGTCGACGTCGCGATGAGGCGTGGATTCGCAACGGATCAATCGTTTGCGATGCGTTAGTGGAAAGGTCTTCCCGCTGATCCACGCACCTTTGGAACTTCGAGCAACTCTCGGTCCGCGCGAGGAGGAACTCACTCGTTGCCGACCGGATGGACCAAGATGAAGCGAGGAACGCACCAGAGGAGTCACGTGATCAAGGCAGTCATGTACTTTGTCAACCAACCCGACGAAGCGGCGAGCTGGTGGGCTGGCGCCATGGAAGGCGAGGTACATCACGCCAACGAGTTTTCGTACGTCGAGGTGGGCGACCTCGAAATCGGATTCCACGCCAACGACGGTCTCAATCCGCGAGGTTCGTCAACCGTCGCCTACTTCAGCACCGACGACTTCGAAGCGGAGCGAGCACGCTTGCTCCATCTCGGGTGCTCCATGCACCGCGGCCCCCTTGAGCTGTCGGCGACAAGGACGATCGCGCAGCTGAAGGATCCCTTTGGCAACGTCTTCGGACTCGACGGTCCCTGATCGCTTGAAGTGAGGCCGACGCGTTCGGGGGCGTTCTCGCCCCAAAAGTGACCGGCCGAGTCGATGCCCCCCCTACATGACCCCGTGACGAGAGAGATGCCATTGGAGGCTCTCGAGTACACCGGGCCACTCATCGCTGATGATTGAGTACATCGCGGTATCTCTGAAATAGCCTTCTTCGCCCGCAACCATCGACGGCTGGTAGCTACGAAGGACGCCTTCGTACGTTGCCCCCAAGCGCAAGATCGCCGCACGGGACCGATCGTTTCGTGCGTCCGCCTTGAGATCGACACGGGCGACCTTCAACGTAGCGAAGGCGTACTCCAGGAGCAGTAACTTCGCCTCGGTGTTGATGGCGGTTCGTTGCGACGACATCGAGAGCCACGTGCCGCCGATCTCGATGGCGAAGGGCGGCTCCTTCGGGGCCGTCTTCCTTATCGTCATGAATCGAGTGGCGCCCACCACGCGTTCGTCCTCGACGGCGATCTGGACGAAGGGAATGGCCTCGTCGAGTTCCCATTCACCGAGCAGATCACTGACGTAGTACGCCATTTCTTCGCGTGTTCTCGGGATCTTCGTGTAGAGATAGGTTGATCGATCTTCGTTGGAGGCTACCAAAAGGCCCTCGACATGATCAGTCGTCATCGGCTCGAGACGCACGCGTTGGCCGACCAGGGTAGGAATTTCGTGCGACGCGGGCATCCTGACATCTTTTCACGCCCACCTCGTCAACGAGAACCAATCGACCACTGAAGTTGTGTTCCACGGCCCGGTCGTGGGCCTATCCAGCAACAGTGTCGGAGCACGGCTCTCGAACGCGCGCGCCGAGTGTGCGGCTTCGTTCGAGCCAGGAATGGTGCGTCGTCTCAGCGTCAACGTTGTCGGTCGCGGGCGTACCTACGACAACGCCGGCTACGCCCTCGCCACGCGTTGGCACGAACGTGACCAGGAACGCCGCTTTGAACCCCGTGACGTCGTGAAGGTGATTATCCCCTACCAGCGTTGACGTCGCGGTTGGCTCTTTAGCCGCTGAGCCATCGCGGTCGAGCGAAGCACAACGGTCGCGGACGGAGACCTACGGTCGGGCCCCAGCGCATGGCAGGTTCCCCGAAGCCCACACGCTCAGCTCACGCATCGCCGGAAGGAGTGCGGCGCCCGCGGGAGCGAGCGCGTAGGTCACCGAGACGGGCGGCCCGGGCTGGACGTCGCGAAGAATGAGACCAGATAGCTGCAGGTCACTGAGGCGCTCCGCGAGGACGGAGTCACTTATTCCTTCGACACGTCGGCGTAGCTCGGCGAACCCGACGGGGCCATTGGCCAACGTGCCCAGGATCACGCCGCTCCAGCGTTTTCCGAGGAATCGAAACGCCCGCGCCAGTGCCTCATCGCACGAGGTCACTGCTTCAACACACGGGCCGCTGGGCTTTCCTTGTGTTTCGGCGTTCTCACTGATGGACGATTTCACTTGGTCCAGGCTACCACCTACTTCTCCAGAATAAGCGGCTTCTAAATTCGAAGTTACCTGTATAGTAGAAGTTCAACAACCGCTTAGGAGCCCCCATGTCACTCTTTCGACTCGACGCCAGCATCCGCCAAGAAGGTTCCGTCAGCCGTGCCATCGCCGACATCGTGGAGAACACCTGGCGTGAAGGTCGCCTCGACACACGCGTAACGCGCCGTTCGGTGGGGCTCGAACCTCTGCCGTCCACCGCGTGGCCACTGGCCGTCTCCGCGGCCCCTGTCGATCGTGGCGATCGCAACGAGGCCCAGCGCGAAGCCGTCGCGCTCGCGGCGTCCCTCGCCGACGAACTCCTCGGCGCTGAGGAACTGCTCTTCGCCATCCCCATCTACAACTTCGGCGTCTCGCAGCACTTCAAGGCCTGGGTCGACATCGTCATGACCGATCCGCGAATCCCCGGCGCCGCGCCTGAGCGTGCCCTCGAGGGAAAGCCCGCGGTACTCGTCGTCGTGCGAGGTGGTGCGTACGGGCCCGGAACACCCCGCGAGGGTTGGGACCACGCCACTGGTTGGTACCGACGGATCCTCGAGGACGTCTTGGGAGCCGACCTACGAGTTGTGGAGAACGAATTCACCCTCGTAGGGGTCAATCCCGCACTGGATGAGTTCAAGGACCTCGCGAAAGAGATGCGCCGAAACGCTGAGCTTCTCGCGTCCGAGCACGGACACTACCTCGCCGGCGTGGGCGTCCACTAGGCGCGTCGAGTTACGCTCATCCCTCGGTGCCCAGCCAACGAGAGAGCACGACGACGGGCGATTCTTCATAGGCGATCCGTTGGTAGAAGTCGAGGGCACCTTCGTTCTCCTTTCGAACCATTAGCTGAACCTTCGCGGCGCCCTTCGCCCGTAGCCACTCTTCGGCGGCGGTCATGAGGGCTCTTCCGAGGCCCTGGCGCCGTCGCCGCGACGACACCGCGAGGTAGTAAATCCACCCACGATGACCGTCGAAGCCCACCATGACGGTTCCCACGATCTCACCGTCGTCGCGTAGGCCCAACACCGCTGACGTCGACCCTTCTCGTGCCCGATGAAAATCCGTCGCGGGGTCGTTCCACGCTCGCGTGAGACCTGCCTCTTCCCAGAGCGCCGTGGTCACGTTCTCTTCGACTTCGCTCAACTCCTCGATAGTCATGGGCCAATGGTACGAGATGGTGACGAAGGATTGCTAGTGAGAGCTGGATCGCTGCTCGCCCGTCTCGGCAGCCCTCCAGACGTCAACCTTTGAAGTAACGCCCCGTGACGAGTGAGTGGGCCCCTTTGACGGTCGAGTCCGTCACTGATCAGTGCGTTGGTCACACGAGAGCGACGAGTACGTTAAGGAGGTGGAAGGCACTCGTCGACGGATGGCGAGAAATCTGATCGTCTGGGGATACTCCGTCATCTTCGTTGGCACGATGATCGACATCGTGTGGCAGATTTCGAGCCAAATCTTTCAACAGAGTTGGCGAGCGGACGTCAACATCTTTTCTACCCTGTTCGCTTCGTTCACCGCCATTGTTGCGTGGTGGTTCCTCTCTCGAATCATCGCCGAGAAGCCCGATCAACTGTCTCTCATCCGAAAGGCGTACCTGGGCCTCGCACTGCAAGCGTTGCTTCTCTCGACGAACATTTGGATCTACCTCGCCACCTATCGCAGTATCTCTTGGGTGACGGCCAGCACCTGGGGTTACGGCATCGGCACCGTGGCCACCGCGGCTGGTTTTTTCGTCATGGCGTTGAGCTATCCCCCCTCGATGGCGACGTCCGACGGAACCGTGAGTGCCGAACAGTAGTTCGCGACTCGAGCGGCGCGTTGCATCAAAAGCGAACGACCCCTCGCACGTTCTTACCCGAAGCCAAGTCGTCGTAGCCCTGCTGCACGTCGTCGAGCGCGTACTCCTGGGTGACGAGGTCGTCCACGTGAAGTTTCCCTTCGTGATGCAAACGAAGGAGGCGCGGAACCTGGAGCCGTGGTGCCTCGGAACCGAAGACCGTCCCGCGGAGTTCTTGGTTCATCATCGACAGCATGAAGACGTTCAGGTCCACCGTCTGCTGGGCGAACGGTGCGATCGAGACCGCTACGATGACGCCGCCCTTGGCCGTGATCGAGCGCGCTTGTTCGATCAACTCACCGGTCAGCACGCCCACCGTGATGATGACGACGTCACAGTTCTTACCCCACGTGAGGTCGGGCAAGATCGTGAACGCCGCGTCCAACACCGACGTAGACCCGTGCGTGGCACCGATCTTGAGGGCTCGATCCACTTTGGACTGATTCGTGTCAATCGCGATGACGGCCCGCGCGCCCGCGTGCACCGCCCCTTGCACCGCGCCGGACCCCACGCCCCCACAACCAATCACGGCGACCGTGTCGCCCGGCTTCGTGCCGCCACGGTTCACGGCCGAGCCAAAGCCCGTCGAGATACCACACGAGATCAACGCCGCCGCGCGCAAGTCGTACCAGGGTTCGACGCGGATGAGCGACGCCTCGTGCACGACGATGTACTCAGCGAACGTGCCGAGTTGGCACATGCGATTGAGCCCCACCTCGCCGAGATGGTGACGCCACGTCGCGTCGGAGATCATCGGACCCATCAACGTCTGCGCTCCGAGGTCGCAGATGTAGGCACGACCCGACACGCAGTACTCACATCGTCCGCACGACGGAATGAACGACACCGCCACGTGGTCGCCCGGAGCGAGCGAGGTGACGTTCGCCCCGACGGACTCGACGACGCCCGATCCCTCGTGGCCGCCGATGACCGGGTACATCGACCTGCGCCCGGTGAACATCTCGACGACGTCGTCGCCGGGCGTCATGTCACCCGTGCGCACGTGTTCGTCGGAGTGGCACATTCCGGCGAAGGACATCTTGACCTTCACCTCGTTCGCGTGCGGCTCGTCGATTTCGATGGTCTCGGTGTGCCAGGGACCGTTCAACTCACTGACGATTGAGGCCCTCACCTGCATACGTTCCCCCAGAGTCTTGGTCGACACCACGCCGCCGAACGTACTCTAGTGAGAGGCGAGAGAAGTGGTGGAAATCACATACGTTCGGGCGCGTCGATGCCCAGGACGGCGAGCCCCAGTTGCAGCGTTCTTGCGGTGAGGTCACAGAGGGCCAACCGCTCCTCGCGCAGCGCTCCCTCGGCCGACAGCACGGGACAGGTGTCGTAGAAGGACGTGAAGCGTTGCGCGACGTCGAAGAGGTACGTGCAGAGCCGATGGGGCTGCAGACTCGAGAGCGACGCGGTAAACGCCTCGGGAAAGCGCAAGAGTCCGAGCGCCAACTCGCGCTCTGCCTTGGCTTCGAGCGCGAAGTGGGCGTGGCCCGGTTGCCACGCCACGCCCAAGCGCCGAAAGATCGAGAGCAGTCGCGCGTGCGCGTACTGAAGGTAGGGACCGGTGTCGCCCTCGAAGGCGATCATCCGGTCGAGATCGAAGACGTAGTCGTGCTGACGATCGGTGGAGAGGTCGGCGTACTTGATGGCCGCGCGCGCGATCTGCTCGGCGAGGTGAAGCTTGGCGTCGCCGTCGAGATCAGTGCCACGCTCATCGAGGATGACGTAGGCCCGCTCGATCGCTTCGTCGACGAGACGTACCAGTTTTACGGTCTCGCCGGCGCGTGACTTGAACATCTTGTGATCGGGTCCGAGGACGTTGCCGAAAGCCACTTGCTCACAGCGCACCGCGTCGGGCAGCCAGTGAGCGAGACGAGCCACCGCAAAGACCATCTCCAAATGCTGGGCCTGGGGTGCGCCTACGACGTACAGCAACTCGTCACCATGGAGGTTCGTCACCCGATCACGCAACGCCGCCAGATCGCTCGCGGCGTAGCCGAAGCCGTCGTCGCTCTTTCGAACGATGAGCGGCAGCGGCTCACCCTCACGATTTTGAAAGCCCGGCGGGAAGACGCACTGGGCGCCCTCGCTCTCCACGAGCAGGCCCATCTCGTCGAGGTCCCGGACAACGCCTTCGAGCATGTCGTTGTAGTACGACTCACCCACGACGTCGAGGGGCGTCAGCGTGACGTCGAGCTTGGCGTAGACCACGCTGAAGTACGCGAGTGACTCATTCACCAAGACGTTCCAGAGCCGCAGGGTCTCGGGGTCGCCGCTCTGCAGGGCCACGACACGAAGTCGACTGCGCTCCTTGAACGTGTCGTCCCCGTCGAACTTCACCCGCGCTTCTTTGTAGAACACGTCGAGGTCGCCAATAGAGAGCGTCGCGCCGGCGTAATCCTCTCCGACGTCGAGCAGATGCTCGATCAGCATCCCGAAGTTGGTCCCCCAGTCGCCCACGTGGTTTCGCGCCACGACGCTATGTCCGGCAAAACGGTACATTCGCGCCAACGCGTCGCCGATCACGGTGGACCGAAGGTTCCCGACGTGCATCTCCTTGGCCACGTTGGGTGCCGAATAGTCAATAATGACGCGCTTCGGGCGCGTTGTCTCGAGCAGGCCGAGTCGCGCGTCGGTCGCCAGGGCGCGCAGCTGTTGGTCGAGAAAGGCCGTTCGAAGCGTGAGGTTCAAGAAGCCCGGTCCGGCGATCTCCACCGAGGCGACGTCCTCGAGGTGCGCGACGCCCACGATCTCACTGGCCACGTCACGAGGTGCCCTCCCGAGGCGCTTCGCGAGCGCCATGACGCCGTTGGCCTGGTAGTCGCCTCGATCGGACGTTCGAAGCACGGGATCAGCGCCCGGCCCCACGGCGTCGAAGGCCACCTGCAGGCGGCTCAGCAGTGTTTCGTAGGTCGACGTCACGACAGTAAGTCTCGCACTTGTCGCGGTGTCAGCTCGCGTCCGAGCCTTCGAGGCCGCGAGCCCACGAACGGTACGATTTGACCTCGACCACGCAGGAGACGAACGAACCTGCGAGACGGCCCACGCTCGTCACCATCAGTGGTGGGCGCGGTCCTCGTCATCATCGCCGTCCTTTCGCCCGCGCTGGCGAGCGCCGCCGTCAAGGCGCGTCACCTCTCGGAGTGCCCAGAGTGAGGTCGCGGCGATAAAGAGAGTTGCCTGGACCTCGAACGTCAAGGTCTCACTCGGCCACGGATGGTGGACCTTCGCGTCCAACGGTCTTCCAGCGTCAGTCTTTCTCGCGACGAACTACGCGGTGCCCTCCAATACCCTTGCCGTGAGCGTTTCGCAAGCGAGCGTCGTCGCCTCGGCCTCGATCCTCAAAGACCAGGGCTACGACTACACGCTGCCGCTCACCCCTCACTACAGCGCGAAGGTGACGACGACCAACCAAGGACCCACTGGCTTTCTGCTCGACGGCGCCGCTCTCTACAACCCCTACGAAGCGAACCACTCGACGGTCGCAACCAGCGACAGCTTCATCGCGACGGCCCACGGCGCCACGGCCTCCTTTCTCGACGACTGCGATGGTCACCCCGGACCCGGAGGTCAGTATCACTACCACGGTCTTCCCACCTGCCTGGTTTCGTACGCCACCGGCGATCGGCCGCGCGTCAGGTTTGTGACCTCGATCAGTGGGACTTCAACGGCGGCCGTCGTCGAGGACGACCGGGCCGCCCGCGAACCCGTGATTCTCGGCTACGCCTTCGACGGCTACGGCATCGACGACAACGTCGCGATGAGTGGTGCAACGACTACGGTGTCGTCACTCGACGCGTGCAACGGAATCTTCTCGCCGGTGCCCGGCGACCCCGACGGGCTCTACCACTACGTGCTCGAAAACGTGAAGGGGGGGCGTTCCTCCATCGGATGCTTGCACGGGGTCGTCTCGAGTGCGTACACGCACGCGCTCGAGGAGTTCCTGCACCCCGGGCACACGCCGCAGGGTTCGTCCGCGATCAGGAGCGAGGGCCGTTGGCCACGGCCCAAAGCCTGGCGGCGAACGAGAGCGAGGACACACTTCTTCGAGCGATGATCACGTTGAGCGTACGCACGCCCGACTGCTGAGAGCGCCGTCACACGCTCGAACTCTCGACCGCGGCAAAGCCCGGAGCGGCACGTCGGTCGTCGGGGGTTGGCGCCAATCACCGTGGCGATCAGTACGGTCGAAAGAACGATGGAATCGCTTCTGCGAAAACACGGCAGAATGGGGACATGACCTCTTCGATGAACTCCTTTAACGCGAAGAGCACCCTTGACGTCGAGGGTCGCTCGCTCACCTACTTCTCACTCCAGGCCGACGGCCTAAAGGACTTTGGCGTCGAGCGACTCCCCTACTCCATCAAGGTGTTGCTTGAGAACTTGTTGCGCCACGAAGACGGCGTGAAGGTCACCGCGAGCGACATCGAAGCGCTCGCTCGATGGGCCGAGACTCCCTCAGGTCACGGCGAGGCCGCCGGTGACGAAGCGAGGGAGATCGCCTTCACCCCGGCGCGCGTCTTGATGCAAGACCTCACGGGCGTGCCAGCCGTGGTCGACCTCGCGGCGATGCGCGACGCCATCATCGCTCTCGGCGGCGAGGCCAAACGAATAAATCCGCTCGTTCCGGTCGAACTCGTCATCGACCACTCGGTCATCTTGGAGAGGACGGGCACCGCGTCGAGTTACGACGAGAACGTGGCCATCGAGTACGAACGTAACGCCGAGCGCTACACGTTCTTGAAGTGGGCCCAGAGTTCCTTTCAGCAGTTTCGCGTCGTTCCTCCGGGCATGGGCATCTGCCACCAGGTCAACCTCGAGCACCTCGCCAAGGTCGTCTTCGATCTCGAAGGCGTCGCCTACCTCGACACCGTGGTCGGCACCGACTCACACACCACCATGGTGAACGGGCTCGGCGTTCTCGGCTGGGGTGTCGGCGGCATCGAAGCCGAAGCGAGCATGCTCGGCCAGCCCGCGTCGATGCTGATCCCTCCGGTCGTGGGACTTCGCATCGTCGGCGCGACCCGCGAGGGCGTCACCGCGACAGACGTCGTGCTCACCATCACCCAACTCCTTCGCCGCCAGGGCGTCGTTGGAAAGTTCGTCGAAGCCTACGGACCGGGCGTCAAGTCACTCTCGCTCGAGACGCGCGCCACGATTGGCAACATGTCACCCGAGTACGGCGCGACGTGCACCATCTTTCCCATCGACCAGGTCACGCTCGACTACCTCGCCTTCACGGGACGTCCGGCGGCGCAGCTCGCGCTCGTCGAGTCCTACGCGAAGGCCCAGGGCGTCTGGCACCACGAACACGCGCCCGAGCCGGTGTACTCGGAGTACGTCGAACTCGATCTCGCGACCGTCGAGCCCAGCTTGGCGGGACCCAAGCGTCCCCAGGACCGAGTCTCTCTCTCCGAGGCCCGCGGCGCGTTCCTCGACGCCCTCGGTCGTGAACCCATTGAGGTCCAAGGCGTTGAGGCGGCCGAGCACCTGCGCGACGGCGCCGTCACGGTCGCGGCGATCACGTCGTGCACCAACACCTCGAACCCCGCCGTCCTCGTCGCGGCGGGACTCGTCGCGAAGAAGGCCGTCGAGCGCGGACTGAGCGTGAAGCCCTGGGTCAAGACGTCGCTCGCGCCGGGAAGCCGCGTCGTCACGGACTACCTCGAACGCGCCCAACTCATCGAACCGCTCGACGCGTTGGGTTTCTACCTCGCGGGTTACGGCTGTACGACGTGCATTGGCAACACCGGTCCTCTGCTCGCGGGCGTCTCCGAAGCCGTGAACGAACACGACCTCTCGGTGGTGTCGGTGTTGTCGGGAAACCGCAACTTCGAAGGTCGCATCCACCCCGACGTCAAGCAGAACTTTCTCGCGAGCCCACCGCTCGTCGTCGCCTACGCGTTGGCCGGAACGATCGACATCGACCTCTCGAGGGAGCCCTTGGGCGTCGACGCGTCGGGCACCCCCGTCTTCTTGAGCGACCTCTGGCCGAGCGACGCGGACGTCGCCGCCGCGGTTCGGGCGTCCATCACGCCCGAGATGTTCAAGACCCGCTACGCCAGCGCCTTCGGTGGCGACGAGCGCTGGCAGGCGGTGCCGACCACCAACGAGGAGACGTACCGCTGGGACCAGAAGTCAACGTACGTGAAGTTGCCCCCGTACTTCGAGGGACTGACCATGGAGCCCGGCGTCGTCGAGGACGTGGTGAACGCCAGAGTCTTGGCGAAGCTTGGTGACTCGGTCACGACCGACCACATCTCGCCCGCCGGGAACATTCGCGCCAACGGCCCCGCCGGTCGCTACCTGATTGACGCCGGCGTCGATCCCAGGGACTTCAACAGTTACGGCACTCGACGGGGGAACCATCAGGTCATGATGCGCGGCACGTTCGCCAACATCCGACTCCGCAACCTGATGGCGCCGGGCACCGAAGGTGGCGTCACCATCAAACTCCCCGAGGGTACGGAGATGTCGATCTTCGACGCCGCGATGGCCTACGCCGACGAGGGCACCCCACTCGTCATCCTCGGCGGTAAAGAGTACGGCAGCGGTTCGAGTCGCGACTGGGCGGCCAAGGGAACAAAACTCCTCGGCGTTCGTGCCGTTCTCGTGGAGAGCTTCGAGCGCATCCACCGCTCGAACCTGGTGGGGATGGGTGTGCTGCCCCTGCAGTTCCTGCCCGGCGAGAGCGCGGCGTCGCACGATTTCGACGGATCCGAGATCTTCTCCATCTCTGGTCTGGCACCCCTCAATCACGGCGAGATCGTGCCCCGGGTGAACGTCAGCGTCACGCGCGCGAACGGCGACGTCGACGACTTCGAGGTACGGCTGCGCATCGACACCCCAACTGAGGCGGAGTACTACCGACACGGTGGCGTGCTGAACTTCGTGCTACGCCAACTCGCTTCGGCGTAACGTCACCGCCCTGGGGGCAGCGTCACCGTCGTCACGGGGTCGGGTGCTTTTCACTTCTGTAGATCTTGCAGAGCGCTTGTCGTTGGTTGGCGTCAACGTCGGCGTCGGGCTTGGTGTCGGGGATACGTCCGTCACCGACGTCATTGTCATGCGTCGGAGGAAGGGTGGTGACGGAACCGATAGCGGGCGGACCCGTGGTGGGGGGATGCTCGAGGGTCGTGGTGAGCTGCTTCAAGGTACACGGGGCGCTGGTCGCGGTGCTCGAACACCCGGCCAGCAACAGTGAACCGGCGGCGAGCCCGAGTACGGGAAGGAACAAAGATGCTCGCGCGCTCCAACGATGATCCAGACGGCGACGCACGGCAACACCTTTCTTCGAAAAGCGAACGACCGCCGCTTTGCGTTATCCCATAGGCCGTAGTCGAGTCTAAAGGTCCCGACCGAGGGGTGGGCCCGCCCACGTTCGTAGGTGCCGATCGTCGCCGGCCCCGCTACGACGCGGAATCTGCGACAGCCACGACGGCGTCGTTGACGTTGTCAGAGATTTTGATTCCGCGAAGGTCCTGATCAAAGGAGATCGCCAGACTCTCCTTGAGTTTGTCGCTCACTCGGGCTAGGGAGATAGTCACTCCATCCCTTTTTAGATCGTCCACCACTTGGCCGAGCATGGTCAAACCCGTAAAGTCGATATCGGAAATCGCCACCGCGTCGACGACGACGTGTTTCGTCTCGGGATGCTTCGCCATGAGTTGGTGCAGTTCGCGACGGAAGATCCCCGCGTTCGCGAAGAACAGTTCGTTGTCAAAGAGCACCGTCAGGACGTGATCGACGAGTGCGACGCCGGTCTGTCCCAGCGGCTCCCAACTCGTCGTCCCCGAGCGTCGACCCATCTCGATCATGTGGGGCCGCGCCGACCGCCAAGTCTGATCGAGAACCGCGAGACCCACCGCGATCGCGAGACCTTGTTCCACTCCAACCAACACGACCCCCAGCGCCGATATCAGGGCGAAGAGAAACTCGAGACGGCTGACCCGATAGATCTTGACCAACTGATTGATCTTGATGAGCCGCGCGGCGATGAAGAACAAGACGCCGGCGAGCGCCGCGAGGGGAATCGTGTGCGCGTATCGACCGAGCGGAGAGAAGGCGATCGCCAGGATCGCGGCGGTCAGGCCAACGAGTTTTGTGCGTCCGCCGGCGAGGCACGCCACCGTCGTGCGAGCAGGTGACGCGTCCACCGGAAACGCTCCCGCCAGTCCGGCCGCCACGTTCGCGAGGCCCACGCCCACGAAATCGCGACTGATGTCCGACGCGACACCGAGATCGTCCGACGAGGTGCGCGTCGTGGCGGACGTCTGGCTGAGTATGACGATCACCAACGTCACCGCGGTGGTCAACACGACGCCCCACTGACTGGCCGACAGCCAGTGAAGGCGCCACGTCGGCAGCCCTACGGTGACCGCACCCAGTTCTCTCACGCCGTGACGACTGAGCGACATCACCACCGTCAGCGCCGTCGCGATCGCGATCGCGCCGAGCGCCCAGGGCATCCGTGCGCTGATCTTTTCGCCGACGACGAGAGCCACGAGCGTACCGAGCGCGAGCGCCACCGACCACCCACTGACGTGACCGAGGAGGTGAGCGACTGAGTCGAGACGTTGGAGCACGGACGTGCCGCCGGAGGAGATACCGAGGGCACTCGGCAGCTGGTGCACGATGATGATGACCCCGATGCCACCGAGAAATCCATTGACGATGGGCAGCGAGAGAAAGTCGGCGATCCACCCGAGGCGCAGAAGCCCCACGCCCAGCAGGGCGAGTCCCGTGACGACCGCCGTCATCGCGACCAGCTCGAAGTACAACGTCGTCGAGAGGGGCGCTAGTCGAAGGAGCACGACGGCGAAGAGGGGCGCAATGGTCGAATCGGCCCCAATCGACATGATGGGGTTCGAGCCGAAGACGACGAAGACGAGCGTCGCGGTGATGAAGGCGATCATCGCGATGAAGGCGGGCACGCCCGCGAGCTGCGACGTGGCGAGCTGCTCCGGGACCGCGATCGCGAGCAGGGTCACGCCGGCGAGCACCTGTCCGGGAGCGTTCTCTCGGGTCACCCCTCGAAACGTGTCGCGCAGACCACGCGTCGGTTCGCGCAGACCAATCGGCGTGCGCGGACTTACGCTCGTAGACTTCGAAGGCGCCATCACCCCACCCTACGGCGAGGCCGCGTAGCGATCAGTTGGTCGCGACGACCTTGAAACCTTCGCCGAGCTTGCCCTTCTTCATGCCGGAGCGCTTCGCCGTCCTCCGCGACCACGACTTCAACATCTTCTTCAGCCCCTTGCGGTGGCCAACCTGACTGACGTGCTTGCTCAGCGCCGCGTACTTCTGGTTGAAGGTCTTCGTGATGTCGACGACCATCGTGGGATCGACGCCGCCGAGCCACACCTCGTCCACGGTGTAGGGCTTGAATCCTTCACGTACGAGTTCGGGGAAGGCGTGGGGATTGCGCGCGTCGGGGTACACCGCTCGCAACGTGGCTTCACCCGTCGCCATGTGATCGGGATGGCTGGAGAAGATGCGCTCGTAGTTGCGCTCGGGACTCTGGGTGATGACGAGGTTCGGCCGGTGCGTGCGAATGACGCGCGCGATCTCACGACGGAGCGCCATGGTGGTCTCGACGCGCCCGTCGGGCCAGTGCAGGAACGTGAGGTTCGTCACGCCCACCTCTTTGGCGGCCTCGGTCTGTTCGGCCTCTCGGATCGCGATGCGGTCTTCGCGGGTGTCGGAGGAGTCGTCTCCCCCGGCGTCGCCCGAGGTGACGAGGCAGTAGGCGACGTCGACGCCCCTGTTCGTGAGCCAAGCAACCGTGCCCGCGAACCCGAAATCCACGTCATCGGGGTGCGCCACCACCACGAGTGCACGCTTTATCGACTTGTCGTACGCGTAGACGGGTAGACGCTTTTTGCCCATACAACAGAGTCTTTCATCGTTGCGACCAGTTTTCGGACACCCTCCGGGCGAAAATCGCCGCCGACGCGTGCGCTCAACTGCTCAGGTCAGCGCGGCCTCGCTCGTGGGATCCCAGCTGGCGAGGTCCTTCAAATGGGGGTCGTTCGAAAATATTTCGACGATCGGACGCTTTAAGTTCAGTCGTCGCATGATCACTTCGGCGTCTATCGCCTGATTCCACAGCAGAAGCGACACCACCACGCCCGTCGAGCCCGCGCGCGCCGTGCGTCCCGAGCGGTGCAGGTAGGCCTTTTGATCCTCGGGCGGGTCGAAGTGCATCACGCAGTCCACGCCGTCGATGTGAAGTCCACGCGCGGCGACGTCGGTCGCCACCAGCACGGGAAGCTTCTCGGCCTGAAAGTCCGCGAGCGCCTTTTCGCGTTGACTCTGGCGAAGGTCGCCGTGAATGGCGGCCGCGTTGACGCCCTCCTTTTGCAACTGCTCAACGAGTCGGTCGGCGCCACGCTTCGTGCGACAGAAGATGATCGTCTTGTCGAAGGATCGACAGATGGTGGCCGCTACCTTGACGCGGTCCATCTGGTGGACCTGCAAGAAGTGATGCACCATGCGCGAGACCGTCTGGGTATCGCTCATGACTTCGTGAAAGACGGGGTCGGTGAGGTAGCGCTTGACGAGTCGATCGATGGCACCGTCGAGCGTCGCCGAGAAGAGCAGGGTCTGGTGGGGACGCGTCGCGATACGACGGAGCACCCACTCGACTTGGGGCATGAAACCCATGTCGGCCATACGGTCGGCCTCGTCGAGGACGAGTACGTCGAGACTCTCGACGTTGACCTCGCCGCGGTCACCGAGGTCGATGAGTCGTCCCGGCGTCGCGATGATGACGTCGCAACCCTTTCGCAGGGCCTTGATCTGGCGTTCGATGTCCGCGCCGCCGTACACGGCCGCGACGTGAAGGCCGAGCGCCGCGCCAAGGGGGCGAAGGACTTCGTAGACCTGGACGGCCAGTTCGCGCGTGGGCAGCAGCACCAGGCCCCGAGGCCTCGCGGCCCGACCGTTTTCGACGCTCAACGTCGGTTCGGCCGAGATCCGTTGCAACATCGGCAAGCCAAAGCCCAGGGTCTTGCCCGAGCCGGTCTTCGCCTTGCCGCAGACGTCTCGGCCCGCGAGGGCGTCGGAGATCGTCATGGCCTGAATCGGGAAGGCCGTCGTGATGCCCTGAGCGGTCAGGACCGCCACGAGTTTCGGCGATACCTGAAGGTCTTCGAAGGACTTATTGGTGGCGTATGAGTCTTCGCCACGGGTGGCGGACTCGACAGTTTCACTACTCACGTAATTCACGGGTCGTTTCTCGGCTGGACCCGTAACCGGCGTGCGTAAGAAGTGGGCCCGAGCTCTTTCTTCGAGCTCGCCCCTAGTCTACGTGGGAGATCAGCTCTTCAATCGACGGGGGTAGCGTGGCGCAACTCGAGGCAGGCACCAAAGCACCGGGCTTTACGCTAAAGGACGAGCACGGAGAGAAGGTCTCGTTAAAGGACTACCTCGGCAACCGCGTCGTGCTCTACTTCTACCCGGCGGACGACACCCCCGGGTGCACCAAAGAGGCCTGTCAGTTCAACGACGAGTTCGCGGCCTTTACGAAGCTGGGCGTCCTCGTCTTTGGGGTGTCACCCGACGACGCCGAGAAGCACCTCGCGTTCAAGAGGAAGTTCGGACTCAACTTCTCGCTCCTCAGCGACCCCGAGAAGACCGTCATGGCGAAGTACGGGGCCTACGGCGAGAAGATGAATTACGGCAAGAAGATCCTGGGCGTCATCCGCTCGACCTTCATCATCGGACCCACCGGCGTCGTCGAACACGCTTACTACGGTGTTCGTGCGGACGGACACGCCGCGAGAGTGCTCGCGACGCTGTCGGACTAACGGGCGTTGTATCGACGCATCGAGCGCACGCGCAGAAAGACCGCCACGACGATCAGCACGACAATGAGCGCGATGGTCGGCGTCTGGGCCGCGTGAAAGTCCTTCTCGACGTGGTGCCAGTTCTTGCCCGCGGCGTAGCCGAGGGTGCTCAAGAGCGCCACCCAGGCGGCCGATCCGATGGCGGTCAACGCGACGAAGGGACCACGCTTCATCTCGGCGATACCGGCCGGCACGGAGATGACGCTGCGCACGACGGGCAGCACGCGCCCGATCAAGACGGTGGGTGCGCCGTACTTATCGAACCAACGCTCGGAGGTGTCGAGGTCCTTGTGGCTCAAGAGGATCCACTTGCCCCAACGATCGACCACGGTGCGCCCGGCACTACGACCGACTTCGTAGGCGATCTGCGAACCAATGATCGAGCCAACCGTGCCGATGAGAATGACGGCCCAGAGAGAGAACTGCACGTGACCGGTCACGGCTGAGGTGCAGAGCGCGCCCGCCACGACGAAGGTCACCTCGGAGGGTATGGGCACGCAGGCCGACTCCCCGATCGACAGGAGGAGCAGAGCCCAGTAGCCATAATTTTGTACGAAGGATTGCATTTACCTATTCTTGTCGACTTTGCGTCCCGTCACGGGCAGCGCTAGCGCTGGTGGGTGGAACACCAGTAGGTCGTGCGACCCCCGATGGTCGCCAAGACCATCGGCCCGCCGTCGTTCGGACACCGTCCGCCCGGGAACCGCGCCTCCATGTGATCGCCCAGGTGCGAGCCCCCCCGACGCTGCAACGTCCTCATCGTTTGACGAAAGGCCCTGAAGAGTCGATCGCGCTCGTCGGCACTGAGCGTGCCCGACGGCGTCCTCGGGTCGATGCCAGCGCGAAACAAGATCTCGTCACCGAGGAGATTGCCCACTCCGGCGACGCGTGACTGGTCGAGGAGGCGGGCCTTGATCGCGGGGCCCTCGCCACGATTGACGCGAAGGAGCTGGTCGAACTCCTTTCTCGTCAGCGTCAAGGCGTCCGGGCCGAGTTGCGCGAGGTCGGGACTGATCTCGAAGCGAGCAAGACGACGGGGATCGTGCACGACGAGCTTTCGACCGTCGTCGAACGCGAGTCCCCCGCGTAGCCACTTCGACTGGTAGTCGTGCGGGCCGTAGAACAGTCCTTCGATGCCGGCCTCACCGTCGAGCAACAGCACGCCGGTCATGCCAAAGCGCACGCCGAGCGTCGGCCCGTTCGTCGCGAGGAGCAACAGCTTGCCTCGTCGTGACGTGCCGGTCACGGTCAGATTCTTCACCGCGCGAGCCCACGCCGACGGTGAATGTAGTTTTTTCGCGAGGTAGCCGTCGGCCCAACCACGCGTGATCGTTGAACCCACGACGCGATCCGCCAGTTGGCGATACGACTCCACTTCGAGTATTTCGGGCACGTGTCGAAGCGTACCGGCGGACGTCGAATCACTCATCCTCACTAGGGTTATTACGTGGCCGTAGACAAACCGCAGTGGCGAGAGCTCTTTAGCGAGGTCGTGACCTCAGGCCTGTGCACGGGTTGCGCGGCCTGCGTCATCGCCTGTCCGCACCCGGTGCTCGAGTACGAGACCGACAACGGCGTCTACAAGCCCTTCCACCTCGACCTCGATGGCGGCCCCGACGACTGCACGCACGGACAAAAGGGCTGCACCATGTGCACGAGGGCCTGTCCTCGATTCCGCAATTGGGAGAGTGAGATCGACACGCAGCGCTTCGCGCGCGAGCGCACCGACGACGAAGTCTGGGGCGTCGGCGACGTGCTGCTCGCTCGCGCGACCGACGAGTCGCTCGTCGAGAACGGCCAGGACGGCGGTTTCGTGTCGGCACTCCTCATCTACGCCCTCGAGAACGACGTCGTCGACGCGGCGCTCGTCAGCGCTCTCGAGGGCGACGGTTCGACGTGGCGCGCGGTGCCGATGGTGGCGCGCACGAGAGACGACGTGCTCGCCACGGCGAAGTCGCGCTACACCTACAGCGCCAACCTGCTCGCGTACGAGGAGGCCGTCGAAGGCGGCGCCGAGCGCATCGCGCTGGTGGGCATGGGCTGCATGGCCTCCGCGCCGGGCGCGATGCAGGCGCGCAAGGCCGGCAAGGTCGCTCGACGCCTGAGCCTGACCATTGGACTGCTCTGCTCCAAGACGTTCGACGACTCGATCTTCGAAGAACTCTTCGAAGCCAAGTACGCCATCAAGCGCGCCGACATCACCAAGATGAACATCAAGGGCGTCTTCCAACTCTGGACGAAGGACGGGGGATTCCACGAGATCCCCCTGAAGGAGGCCCACGCCTTCACCCGCGAGGGCTGCACGCGCTGCCCCGACTTCGCCGCCGAGCACGCCGACCTCTCGACGGGCGGCATCGGCGCCTTTGGCGACTGGACGCTCGTCATCGTTCGCACCGATCTCGGACGTGAACTCTTGAGCACGATGAAAGAGAAGGGGCTCATCCAAACGCGACCGGGCGACGACGACCCCGGCGCGGTCGCCCTCTTGCACAAGCTCGCCCGGGTGTCGCGCAAACGTTGGCCCGAGACCGCGGTACCCGGCCCCCGACGGCTACCCGTCGCGCGGGGTTAGGCGTCCACGCGGTGAGCGCTCGACCAAGTTTCACGACCATCCTCCTCGTTCGCCACGGCACGACCGCGACGACGGGTTCGATCCTCCCGGGGCGCGCGCCCGGACTGCACCTCTCCGAGATGGGCCTCGCCCAGGCCGGCGAACTCGCCGAACGAATAAAGGAGATGCCCCGTAAGCCCACGGCCGTCTTCACCTCGCCCCTCGAGCGTGCGAGGGAGACGGCGCTACCGATCGCCAAAGCTCTTCGTCTTCGCCCGCTGATCGAACGCGGACTGCTCGAGTGCGACTTCGGCTCGTGGACGGGCAAGAAGCTCGCCATGCTGAGTCGCCGCGCCGAGTGGCGCGCCGTGCAGAACACGCCGAGCACCTTCCGCTTCCCCGAGGGCGAGTCCTTCAGCGAAATGCAACAGCGGATCTGGGCGGCGTTGGAACGACTGGCGAAGCGCCACCGCAATCGCACCCTCGTCGTCGTCTCGCACGCCGATCCCATCAAGGCGGCCGTTACCTACGCCCAGGGTGTCCCCCTCGACCTCTTCCAACGAACGGTGATCTCGCCGTGTTCGCTCAGCGCCATCGCCTTCACTGACTCAACGCCCCTCGTGCTCTGTGTCAATAACACGGGATCGCTGAAGGGACTGGGCCCCTCATGAACTACGTCTTCGACGAACCCGACAAGATCATGGTGGGCGTTCGAGGTGAGGTGGGCAATCGGCTCTTCCTCTTCCAGGTCCGAGAAGGCCGACGTCTCGCCATCATCAAGTGCGAGAAGATCCAGCTCGCCGCCCTCGCGGAGTGGATCAGCCAAGTCGTGGGTGAACTCGGTCGGCCCGCTCACCTACCCGACGACTTCTCCCTCGAGGCCGAGTACGAGGCGGACTTCGTGGCTGGGGACATCGCGGTCTCGCTCGACGAGGAGGAGCAGGCCATCGACGTGACGATGGAGTCGATCGAAGAGGACTCGTCGCTCAACGTGCGCCTCACGCGCGAGTGGGCGGCCGGACTCGCCATCGCGATCGTGCGCCTCGTCGAAGCGGGACGACCACTCTGTCCTCTCTGTAGCGGACCCCTCGACCCCCAGGGCCACGACTGTCCGCGCACGAACGGCCACCGTCCGCCGATCCGCTAGTCCGTCATGACGCGCGACGAACAGCACACGCTCTTGCGTCGAGGCGCGATCGAAGTCCAAGGACGTGTCGCCGGCTCGTCGAATCAGGCGCTGCTGGTGACGGTCTCCTTGGACGGTGAGAGCGCGCACGCCTGCTACAAGTCCGAGGCTGGCGAGCGGCCACTGTGGGACTTTCCCGACGGGCTCTGGCGACGTGAGGTCGCGGCCTACGAGCTCGACGTCCAACTCGGCACCGACCTCGTGCCCACGACGGTCGGCCGCGACGACGGCCCCTTCGGTCCGGGCTCGTTTCAGTGGTGGGTCGAGGACAACCTCGAGGATCACTACTTCACCCTCCGCGAACGACCAGAGTTCCACGACTGGTTCGCGCGCCTCGCCGCCTTCGACGTCATCGCCAACAACGCCGACCGCAAAGCGGGTCACGTGCTCTTCGACGAGACACGTCTATGGGCGATCGACAACGGACTCTGCTTTCACGAAGAGGACAAGCTTCGCACCGTCATCTGGGAGTACGCGGGACTCGCCGTGGAGGAACACCTCCTCGATCGCGTGCAGCGCTTCGCGAACGGCGCCACCGGCGACGTTTCGCGCTGGCTCAACCCGAGTGAACTCGCGCTCGCGCAACTGCGCGCGCACGGACTCTTTGAGAACGCGCTGTATCCCGAACCCGACGAGACTTCGGACTGGCCGCCCTACCCGTGGCCGCTGATCTAGGTGGCGGGCGCGAGCCCGCCCTCGTAGACGGGCGTACCGGACTCGAGCATGAAGAGGGTAAGGACCGCGCCGGTCGCGAAGAAGCCCGCCGACCACCAAAAGGCCACCGAGTAACCGTGCAGCGTCGCGCTTCGTTGCAGGACGCCCGCCGGTCCACTCTCGTGCGCGAGCACTCGGGCCGCCACGGTAACGGCGATGGTGTTGAGCAGCGCCGTCCCGATGGAACCACCGATCTGCTGGGTCGTGTTCACCATGGCCGACGCCGCCCCGACGTCACGGCGCTCGATGGCGGCCGTCGCGCTCGCGATCGCCGGCGCGAAGATGAGCCCGAGCCCGAGTCCGAGCACCGTCAATCCCGGCAGCACGTGACCCACGTAGTCGGAAACCGGCGTGAGACGCGTGAAGAGCACCATGCCCATTGCGGAGAGCACCATGCCCGTCGGCACGAGGGGTCTCGGCCCCACTTTCGAGAGCAGTCGCGCACTCGCGAACGACGCCGAGAGTGAGATCGCGATGACGATGGGCAAGAAGGCGACGCCGGCGCGAAGAGGTGAGAAACCGAGCGTGTCCTCCAGGTAGTACGCGAGGAGGAGGAAGACCGCGAAGAGTCCCATACTCGTGAGCAACAGAGCAACGAGTGAGCCGGCCCGGGTGCGATTGGCCATGATCCGAAGGGGCAGCAGAGGGTCCTTCGAGTGCTGTTGCCAGAGTACGAAGAGCGCCAGCAGCATGACGCCCACCACCAGCGAACCCCAGGTGAAGAGACTCGCCCAACTCGAGGTCACCGCGTGGCTGAAGCCGAAGACCACGAAGAAGAGTCCCGCGCTGCCGAGCACGGTGCCGAGCAAGTCGAGTCGCGCGCGCTGCTCGTTTCGTCCACCCTCGACGAAGACGACGACGCCCACCAACGCGATCGCCGCGAAGAACAGGTTGATGAACAGGCACCATCGCCACGACGCCCACTGGGTCAGCGCCCCTCCGAGCAAGAGTCCGACGGCCGCACCCGATCCCCCGATGACGCCGTACATCGCGAAGGCCTTGGCCCGCTCCTTGGGTTCAGTGAAGGTCACGCTCAGCGTCGCGAGGGCCGCCGGGGCGAGCAACGCGCCAAAGACCCCCTGGATCGCGCGGGCGGTGACCAACATCGTGAAACTGTTCGCCAATCCGCCGAGCGCCGACGCCAGGGCGAAGCCCGCGAGCCCTACGTACAGGGCGTTGCGCCGTCCCCAGAGGTCGCTCAGTCGTCCTCCGAGCATGAGCAGCGATCCGAAGGCCAACGCGTAGGCGGTGATGACCCACTGACGGTTGCCCGCGGAGAAGTGCAGGTCCGTCTGGGCGCGCGGGAGGGCGATGTTGATCACCGTCGCGTCCAAGAGCACCATCAACTGGGTGAGGCTCAGTACCGACATCGTCCACCAGCGTCGCGCGTGGGCGCTGCGGCGGTTGTCGCTCATTGGATCTCGGTGCCCGGCGTCGGCTCGAGCGTCGCTCGAGCGCAGCACTTCAGTGACGTCGGTCTCACGTACCTGAGAGCGGGTTAACGGCGCGCTTTCAGCGCGTCGATAAGGGCGGGCAGCACCTTGTGCACGTCGCCCACGATACCCAGGTCAGCGATCTGAAAGATCGGGGCGTCGGCGTCCTTGTTGATCGCGACGATGTTCTTCGAGCCCTTCATGCCCACCATGTGTTGCGTGGCGCCGGAGATGCCGCACGCGAGGTAGACGAGGGGCTTGACGGTCTTGCCGGTCTGGCCGACCTGATGCGAGTAGGGAACCCACCCCGCGTCGACGATCGCCCGACTGGCGCCGGCGGCCCCGTTGAGCAACGTCGCGACCTCTTCGATCATGGCGTAGGCACCCGCTTCGCCCAGACCGCGCCCTCCCGAGACGACGACGGTCGCCTCCTCGAGCTTGGGTCCGGTGCGCTCTTCGACGTGCGACGTCGAGATGACCGCGCCACCGCTCGCCCCGGTGTCGCCGGCGGGCGCCGCCACGACCGTCGCGGCCGGGCCCCCGGAGGGTTCCGCGACGAAGGACTTCGCGCGAACGACAACGATGCCCGGCCCGGGCCCGGTGAACGTCGCCTTCACCGTCAACGAGCCACCGAAGACGGGGTGTTCGGTGACGAGGCCGTCGACGTCACTGACGCCCGTGACGTTGGTCAACACCGGGCGGTCGAGTCGCGCCGAGAGTCTCCCCGCGACGTCGCGTCCGTCGTAACTGGTGGGGATGAAGAGGGCGTCCGGCGCGCCGCTCTCACTCAGTGCCTGGATCGCCGCCGCGACGGGTACGCCGGGTAGCGCGCCGGCGAGGTCGCCCACGTCGTAGAGCGTGCTCGCGCCGTACTCACCGGCCAGGGAACCGAGTTGGCCACCGTCGCCCCACGTGACGGCCGCGACGTTCGTCGCGAGTGATCGCGCGTGCGTGAGAAGTTCGAGCGAGGTCGTCGTGAACGAGCCGTTGGACGGCTCGGCGAGAACCCAGATGGTCGACAGTGTCATCAGCTTCTCCTAGAGGACTTTGATCGCTTCGAGGAACGCGATGACCTTTTGGGCGCCGTCACCTTCGTCCACGTACTTCTCGCCGGCCTCGCGGGTCTCGGCCGCTTCGACCGCGACGATGGTTTCGCGCGCGCCGACGGCGCCCACCTGGGCGTCGAGACCGAGATCGCTCACGGAGAGCACTTCGAGCGGCTTGGACTTCGCCGCCATGATGCCCTTGAACGAGGCGTAGCGAGGCTCGACGACGCCGGCCGTCACGGTGACGAGCGCCGGCAAGGGGGCCGTGACTTCGTCGTAGCCGGCCTCGGTCTGGCGACTGACCTTGAGGGTCGTACCCTCGACGCTCACCGCTTTGGCGAAGGTGACCGAGGGAAGGCCGAGCAGTTCGGCGAGCTGCACCGGCGTCGTGCCGGTGTACCCGTCGGACGACTCGGTGGCGGCCAGCACGAGGTCGAACGTCTCGCGGGCGATGACGGCGGCGAGCACCTTGGCGGTCGACAGCGCGTCACTGCCGCGAAGGGCGTCGTCGCTGACGATAACGGCCTTGGTGGCGCCCATGGCGAGTGCGTTGCGCAGTCCCGCGACGTCGGCGCCCGAACCCATGGACACGACGGTCACCTCACCACCGCCGGCCTTGTCGACCAGTTGCAGGGCCATCTCGACGCCGTAGGTGTCGGCCTCGTCCAAGATGAGCTTGCCCGAACGATTCAGGTTGTTCGACGCGTCGAACGACTGGGGTGCCGCGGGGTCGGGTATCTGCTTTACGCAAACGACGATGTTCATGGCCAACAATCTAGGCCATCACCACACGACGCCGGTCAGGACGAGGACCCCAGGAGTTTGAGGGCGAGGGCCGGCTGGTCGGTGATGATGCTCGAAACGTCCAACGCCGCCATGGCTTCGATGTCGGGGGCCGCGTTGACGGTCCACGCGTTGATCGAGAGACCGAGCCCGTTCGCCAACTCTTGCGTCTCTCTCGTGACCAGCGTGAAGTGGGGGTTCACCGCGTCAAAACCCAGCACGTGGGCCCTGGTGAGCGCGGAGGGCAGGGGCACGTCCCAGACCAACCAGGCGACGCGGAGCTCGAGGTCGTAACTTCGAGCCTGCGCGCAGGTGGTGACGTCGAAACACGAGAGGATCACGGACGAGGTCAGGTCGGCGTCGTGCAGGTAGTCCACCACCCTGTAGACGAACGAACCCGTCTCGTCGTAGGTCGGCTCCGTTGGACTCCTGGCGTTCTTGATCTCGACGTTGACGGCGACGCCCCTGAGGACCAGCATCGCCTCGGCGAGCGTAGGAACGTGGGCCGGCAGATCACGAGCCGCGCTGAGGCCAATGGCCATACCGTCGACGAAGGGGTCGTGGTGAACGACGAACGTCCCGTCACGGGTTCTTCGCACGTCAAGCTCGACGCCCGCTACCCCGAGGCGAATCGCCTCACGAAATGCCCCCAAGGTGTTCTCGCGTTCGCTAGAGTGCGCGCCACGGTGGGCGAAGACCACGGTCATCGAACGAGTCTCGCACTTGACCAGGCAAAACCACGACGTTCGGGACGTAAATACCCCAAGACCCCCTTGTTTTTCAAGGCCGTTTTCAGTAGAATTTTCCTTTCACGTAGCTGTTCTTTAGACGGAACGCTGCGTCCCCCCAAAGTCAAAGGATTTGCCATGTCGTTGATCTGGAATCGTACCCACGCGTGGGACGACACCGAATGGCGTTCAGTCGCCGCGTGTCGAGACACCGAACCAGAACTGTTTTTCCCCGTGGGCACGACCGGCATGGCGACCGACCAAATTGAGTCCGCCAAGCGCGTCTGCGACCACTGTGACGCCCAGAAGGCCTGTCTCGAGTTCGCTTTAGCTACGAATCAAGAATCGGGCGTGTGGGGCGGCACGACCGAGGACGAGCGTCGCAAGCTTCGTAAGCAGTGGCTCGCCGCGCGTCGACGCGCGTCGAACGCCAGTTAGGGTCGAGCACTCAGCGGCACCACGACGCGCACGAACGTGCCGCCGCCGTCCACTGCCGCGACGGACCGCATCTCAATCTCGCCGTACAGCTGCGCGCGAATGAGGTCGCGAACTATCGACAGACCGAGACTCGTCGGCACGTCGAGGGAAAAGTCGTCTCTCAGTCCTCGTCCGTTGTCACGGATCTCCGCGACGGCGTGACCGTTCTCTTGGTACAAGTTGAGGGTCACGACACCCACGTGGTCGTTGTCCGTGCCACCAAAGTCGGTGAAGGCGTGCTCGACGGCGTTGGTGAGCAGTTCGGCCAGCGCGACGGCCAAGGGCGTCGCGAGGTCGGTCGAGAGCACGCCGAGCTCACCGTTCACCACGATCTCGACGGGGTGCAGTGCCAGGACGGTGTCTTCCACGAGCAGGACCAGCGAACGCACGATCTCATCGAAGACCACCTCCTCTCCCGGCTCTCGCGAGAGCACCTCGTGCACGACGGCGATGGAACGGACGCGGCGCTCGGCTTCGTACAGCGCGGTCCTCGTTTCGGGTTCCTCACTGCGGCGCGCCTGCAGTCGAAGGAGCGACGAGATGGTCTGCAGGTTGTTCTTCACACGGTGGTGAACCTCGCGCACAGCCGCCTCTTTGTTCAACACGACCCGGTTGAGTTGACGCAGGTCGGACACGTCGCGTACCAGCGTGAGCACGCCCGTGACCTTCTGAGCGTCGATCAGTGGAACCCCGTGAAACAGAATGGCGACGTCGTGACCGAGGTCGATCTCTTCGAGGGTCGGCATCGCGAACTCCAGCGAGCGCGCGATGGCCCGGGCCTGCACCCCGAGTTCGTCAAGTGTCCTGCCCTCCGCCGAGGTGTAGACGCCCAGACGGTGCAGGGCGTTCACTGCGTTCGGGGTCGCGAACTCGACGTGGCCCTGGCGGTCAATCAAGATGACGCCGTCACCCACGCGAGGTAGTCCCGGACCGGCGACCGTGTCCTCACGATACGGAAACGTCGACGCCGACACCATGTCGCAGAGCCGTTCGAAGACCGAGAGGTACTGACTCTCGTAAAGCGACGCCGAGCCGCGAAGTCGCCCCTGGAGTCGGACCATCACCGCCACGACCACGCCGTTGTAGCGAACGGGGACGCACCACACCGGCACGTGGTCGTCGACGTCGTCGAGGTTCGCCTCGCCCACGACAAGCTTGCCGATCTCGAAGGCCTCACGCACCAGCGGCCAGTTCTCCGCTCGGTGTGTCGTGCCCACGAGGTCGTCGTTGATCGACGTCGATCGATTGTTGGGGCGCATCTGGCCCAGGACGACGAAGTACTCGTCGCTACGTCGCGACTCCTCGACTTTGGTCATGAGGAGCATGTCGGAGAACGCGAGGTCCGCGAGGAGTGACCACGACGCGGTGAGTCGAATCAGGTGATCGATCGAAGGTTCATCCAGTCGGGTTCTCGCGGTGGCGAGCTCGGCGAGCGTCGCCACTAGCTCACTCGCAGGGGAATCATCTGGCGTTGGCGTCTGTTGTACGACGCCAACTCGTGCACGCCGCGCGCCTCGAGGAGCGTCGCGAGGGCGTTCGCTCGCTCACCGACACGTTCGAGACCGTGGGCGTCCGAGGCCGTCGTGAACGTCACCCCCTTCGCCACGAGTCGGTCGAGGAACCCCTCGGCCGGGTACTGCTCACCGACGGGCTTGCTCCACCCGGCCGAGGAACATTCCAGTGACACGTCGACGTTCGCCGCCGATTCGGCCATCGCGTCCCAGTACTCACCGGGGCTCTTCGCGTAGAAGCCCGCGACCTTGATCAGGTCGGGGTGCGCGAGGACGTCGACGGCGTTGGCGGCGCACAGTTCGTCCAGTGCCGTGGCGTACTCCTTCCAACTCTGTTCGACGCCCCGCACGCTCCATTCGTGCAGGTCGACGTCACTCTCGTAGTCGTCGAGGTGCCACGTGCCAAGCCAGTGCACCGATCCGATGAGGACGTCGAAGGGGTACTGCGCGAACAACTCCGACACGACGTCCATCTGGTCCTTGTAGTAGTCCACTTCGAGTCCGATCTTTACCGGCAGACCCTCGTCCTTCGCCAACTGCGCGAGCGCCACGTACTCGTCGAGGGAGTTGCGCGCGTGAAAGGCCCAGTACTCGGCCATCGTGCGACTCGTGGGCTCGTGACCGAAGCGCTGCCAGAAGGGTCCGACGACCGAGGCCACGTCGACGAAGCGGTGCGCGTGTTCGGTGAGCGCGAGTTCATTGACGCCGTGTCGGGCAGCCTCGTCGCAGTACTGGGCGATCTGATCGAGGCGAAACCACACCGAGGACTCCTCGTGCGGCCAGAGGTGCAGGTGGTAGTCAATCACGAAGCGTTAGGCCGCGCCGAAGCCCACGACCCGGTCGCTCGCGGGCGTGCCGAGTTCCACGTACGCAATGCGGCTCGCGGGGACGCCCACGCGGCGACCTTTGCGATCGGTGAGCCAGAGGACCTTTTCGCTGCTCAGCGCGGCTTCGATTTCCTTCATGATCTTGTCCCGATCGGCGTCGGCGGGCAGTTCGACGTCAATCTCCTTCATTGACTGCACGATGCCAATTCGAATATCCATGAGACTCCTCTGAAACGTTGATTTCTCAACCCATGTTACGGCGCTGAGGCAAGATGGAAACGTGAGCGACGAACCCGTCTCCGAGCGCGCCCGGCGCTGGGCGGCGACGATGGGCGGCTACGAGGGCGCGAACGACGACGTCACCGTCGCACACCAGGACTCGAGGGCCACCCTCGGTCCACTCGTTACCGATCAGCCTTCGCTGGCTGGTCCGCTTCGTCAACGAGAAGCGCTGCTCGACGCGCTCATGACGTCCGGTGCCACGAGAAGTGAGGGCGGCGGCAATCGCGTCAAGGAGGAAGCGCCCGACGAATTCCGCACCTGCTTCGAACGAGACCGCGACCGCATCCTGCACTCGAGCGCCTTTCGTCGCCTCGCCGGCAAGACCCAAGTCTTCATCTTCCCCGACGACCACACGCGCACGCGTCTCACCCACGCCCTCGAAGTGGCCCAAGTGGCCACCAGCATCGCTCGCCCCCTCGGACTGAACGTCGCCCTCACCGAGGCGATCGCGCTCGGTCACGACTGCGGACACGGACCCGGAGGTCACGCCAGCGAAGAGGCCCTCGAACCGTTCGTCGAAGGAGGCTTCGATCACGCCAGGTGGGGGGCGGACGTGTCGCTCCGGCCCCTTAATCTCTGCGTCGAAACGCTGGACGGCATTCGCAACCACTCGTGGTCTCGACCGGCGCCGGGCACCCCCGAGGGTGAGGTCGTCTCCTGGGCCGACCGCGTGGCCTACGTCTGTCACGACTTCGAAGACGCGGTCGGGGTGGGGATCGTAGCGCTCAACGAGTTACCCGCCATTGTTCGCGAACGCTGCGGCGTTCAACGACGTGAACAGCTCGGCGCCTTCATCAACGCCATGATCCGAACCATCCTCGCGACGGGCGTGATCGGCATGGACGCCTACCACGCCGAAGCCCTCGCCGCGTTTCGCGCGTTCAACTACGAGTCGATCTACCTACGCTCGGCGTCACGCGAGCAGGCGTCGGCGGTCGTCGACATGATGCGACGCCTCGTCGAGTACTACAGCGTCAACCCCGCAGCGATTCCCGACGTCGCCGCGCGCGAGAGCGAGATCGACAGCGCGTCCGAGGCCCTGCACGAAGCCGTCGCGTACGTCGCTGGCATGACGGACCGCTTCGCCTGCCAGAGCGCGGTGACCCTGCTCGGCTGGGACCCCGAGCGCCTTCCCCGCGGGATCGATCGTTAGGGTTTCGTCGCCCCCATGAGGTCGAACCTCATCGGCGGCCCGCCGCGCATCCACTCGAGACGAAGTTCTGTCGTGCGGATCGCGGAGCGTTCGTGAGGCAGGATCCAGAACTTGTTCGTTCGCACGGCGTTCTCGACGGCTGCGGCGACGTCGGCGGCGTCGATGCCAGCGTTCACGGCCATCGTGGCCGCCTCGGCGATCATGCGCGCCACCGGGTCCTCGTTGTAACTCACGAGTTCGTTCGGCATGTTGCGCTCGGATTCGTGGATGCGGGTCCTCACGAAACCGGGGCACAGGACCGAGACACCGACGTCCTTGCCGCTCAGCAGTAGCTCCTGGAACAGCGACTCCGAGAGACCGACCACGGCGAACTTGCTCGCGCAGTACGAACCCATGCCGGGCGCGCCGCCGAGTCCGGCCAGTGAAGCGGTGTTCACGACGTGACCAACGTTCTGTTCGAGGAAGAGTGGCACGAAGGCGTTGAGTCCGTGGATGACCCCGTCGAGGTTCACGCCCAAGAGCCAGTTCCAGATTGCCGTGGGCGTGCCAATCGCCGCGCCGCCCGCGGCCACGCCGGCGTTGTTGAAGATCACGTGGGCCGCGGCGAACTCCGCGAGTGCGGCGTCGCGCAGCGCGATGACGTCCTCCTCGACGGCAACGTCGGTGCGAAGACCGATGACGTGCGCGCCGTCGCCGCGAAGATCGTTGACGACTTCTTGTAGTGCCGCGTCTTCGATGTCCCCGAGGACGAGATTGACGTGGGCCGCGGCGAACTGCTTGGCGGTCGCGAGTCCGATGCCGCTGGCCCCGCCGGTGATCACCGCGGTCTTACCCTCTAACTCCATCGTTGCCCCCGAGTCGTTACACCAGCTTGAGTTCTTGACGATAGACGCGCGACGGCCCTTGCTGCGCGACACGTGACGCGAGTTCGACGAAGGCTTTGGCGGCCTCACCCTCGGGGTCCGTGACCACGACCGGTTCGCCCTCGTCGCCGCCTCGTCGCACGGCGGTCTCGAGAGGGATCTGGGCGAGCAAGGTGATGCCCAGCTCGCGGGCCAACTGTTCTCCGCCGCCCGCGCCGAAGATCTCGTAGCGCTTGCCGTCGTCGCCGGTGAACCAGCTCATGTTCTCGATGACGCCTCGAACGGCGAGCTTGAGCTTTCGTGCGGCGTAGGCCGAACGTTGGGCCACGCGCTGCGCCGCGGCCTGGGGAGTCGTGACCACGTACATCTCGATGCGCGGCAAGATCTCCGACAACGTCAGCGCGACGTCACCCGTTCCCGGTGGCATGTCGATCAACAAGAAGTCCGGCTCATCCCACCAGGCTTCGGTGACGAGTTGTTCGATGGCCTTGTGCAACATGGGACCGCGCCAGATGACGGGCTGCGCGTCGTCGACGAAGTAGCCCATCGACAGACAGCGCACGCCGTGCACCAAGGTGGGGATGACCGTGTCGCCGAGCACGATGGGGTCGTTCGTCGCGCCCAGCATCTTCGGTAGCGAGAAGCCGTACACGTCGGCGTCGAGGACGCCGACCGAGTGACCCGCTTGCGCCAGCGCGATCGCGAGATTGACCGTCACCGACGACTTGCCCACGCCCCCCTTACCGGACGAGATTCCCAGCACGCGGGTCTTCGAGAGCTTGTCGAGAAAGCGCGGCGCCGCGTCTCCGTGTTCGTGCTCGCCCGGGCCCGCGTCGCCCGTCATCGCACCGCGCAGAAAGTTACGCAGCGCCAGTCGCTCGTCGTCGTTCATGGTGCGCACGACAACGTCGGCACCGGGCACCCGGGCGAGCACGGCCTCGCGCAACGTCTCGAGGTGGGGCCAGTTCGTCACCGGCAACACGAGTTCGACGCGAACCACGTCGCCCCGTTCGTCTACGTCGCCGAGGAAACCCAATTCGGCCAGAGTTCGTACCAGTTGCGGCTCACGAATCGCGGCCAGGTCGCTTCGAAGGAGGGGGTCAGGCGTCAAGGGAGTCCTTTAGATGGGCCCTTTGACAATACCGTCGCCCTTGGCCGCTTCACCCGTAAACTTCTCCTCGTGAGCACGCCTAACGAGAACGACCTCGATCCGGCTCTCTTTACGGCCACCGTCACCAGCCTCACGCACTCGTTTGGCGACAGCACCCGCCGCAAGGTCTACTTCTACCTCCGTAACAATCCCGGCGCGACGGCCAGCGAGTTGGCGCAGCACTGCGACGTACACGCCAACGTCGTTCGCCACCATCTCGAACGCCTGACCGAAGGCGGTTACGTCACCTTCGACAACGTGCCCAAGACCACCGTTGGTCGCCCCGCCAAGGGCTATCGCACCCTCGACGAGTCCGTGATGATGGAGGGATCCGTTCGCCGCGACGCCCTCTTGGTCGCGCTGTTGGAAATGGCCCTCGAACGACTCGGCCCCGACGCTTCGGAGGCGATGGCGCACGACGTCGGCATCGAATACGGCCGCACGTTGGTTGAGGCCGTGGGATCGAGTGACTCCACGCGATCGGTGAAAACGGCGATGGTTTCCATCGCGGGGCTCTTGACCGCGCACGGCTTTAGCGCTCGTGCTGAGGGTGACGACGGCGCGAGTTCCGTCGTGTCAGAAAACTGTCCCTTCGGCTCAGCCGCTCTGCACCATCCCGTCCTCTGCGCCGTCGATCGCGGTCTCATCGCCGGCATGCTCGAAGGTCTGGGCGCCGAGCGCACCAACGTCACGTTGACGTCGAAGGCACTCGGTGACGACACCTGCCGGGTGAGCGTCTAGTCCGCACTCTCGGCTCCTCACCGTCCGACTGCTCTCAAACCCTCAGCTAGGAAGATCAGGCGAAAGGTCTTGGGGTGACGTGTCGCCGGTTCTCGTGGCAACGTCGCGCCGAAGCACCTCTGCGCCAACTTCCTCTCATCCGCTCGACTCCTCTTCGTACGTCAGTCGCTCGCAACTTTGGCGTAGATGAAGACGTGGTCACTCGCGTGTATCAAGTGGTAGTTCTTCGCGAACCACAGCGTCAGGCTCTTGTTCCACGGGATGTACGGGGTGTGCGGAAAGCTCAGGACGACGTACTGTGCCGATTGAAAATAGGATCTCCACTCCGCCACGAAAGTTGGCGCCGGCGGCTTCAGGTGGTTCCCCCATTCCTGCCACATTCCGTAGGGGTCGACCACGCTCGGGCAGTTCGGGACGCTCGACTGCAATCGATTTGAATCAACGCCGTCGATGACGTAGTCGTAGACCACACACGAGCCCGGTGGAATGACCTCGTTCACTGGCGCAAGGTAGGGACTGTAGAGCCCGAAAAACTGCGCGTACCTCGTATAGAAGGTCGTCGTGTACAGGGTGAGTGCGAAAATGAACAGCGACCCACTGGCAACGAGGAGCGAAAAGACCAGTCGCCGGATGAAGGAGGACACTCTGACGTGCACGACCACGCCGCGCGTCAGTTCGCCAATCCGAGCCAGCGAGACGGCTAGGACGCCGACAAGAAAAGGGGCAGCGAAGTATCCGTAGTACGTGGCCGACGCCGGCGCGGCCAACAACCCGCACACCGTTATCGCGGCCGCGATCAACAAAAAGGCATCAACACCTTCGTGCTCCACCCGTCGAGCGAAGGCGATCGCGACGACCAAGAGCAAGACGGAAAAGGCGACCACGGCCTCCGCACCCGTCGGCGAGACCGAGGTGCGCAGGAATCCGGTTAGGTCCGTCAGCCGCCAGATGACGCTCGGGCTGTCACCGGGATTTGCTTTCTGAAAGAGCTGGACGGTGAAGATTTGCGAGATGAAGCTTCTCGGGGCCAACACAAAGAAGGGGAGGGCGGGGACAACGAAGCCGCCGGCCGCGGCCGCCGCGAAGACGATGACCCGACGTCGATGACGCACCATTAGACAGATCACCAGCGCGAGAAAGGGGAAGAACGCCCAGAGCTTGACGACGGCAGCCAAGCCAAAGAGGAGCCCGCCAAGCACGAGGCGACGCGTCGAAAGTTGACCGAGCCCCTGGTCGTGGTAGTACATCACCGAGACGCCGAGCAGCACGAAGCAGACGCAGTAGGGATCTAGTTTGAGAGCGGAACTGACGAAGAAAGCGATTGGGAGTAGTGCGAGTCCCACTCCCGCGACGACCATGGCTAGTCGCCCCCGACGCCGTACTATCCACGCCAAGAGACCCGCGTTGAGCGCCGTCACGAACGAGGAAAGGACCCTCGCGGCGATGAAGCCGTCGTGACTTCCAAAAATCCGACTGATGACACCAACCGGGACCATGAGCAGCACGATTCCCGGCGGATTCACGAAGGTGAAGTCCTTGTACGGCAACACACCGGTCACGAAGTGGATCGACGCAGCGACGTAGACCCCTGAGTCGTACGCCGCCACGAATCCGGGCACCGTCAACTGCCAGAGGTACACCCCGAAGGCTAGGAGTCCGACCCCGATCGTGATGGCGAGGCTGGTCAACGACGGGAGCCGTACTGGTGTCGGCTCGTCTTCAGAGGATCTACGTCTATTCATCGGCCTCTTCGCTGCGGTACGGCATCATTCTTCGCGACTGTCTGGAGTCGAACGAGAACCTACGGATGAGTTTGTCAGTTACCTCGCCGACGTTTGGGGACGGTTACCGACGAGAGAAGCGCTGAACTCGCGTCTCGGTCGACGTTCGTACGTCGCGAACGGAGCTTCGCGACGACTCTTAGTCGGATTGAGCAACCGTGAGCACTATCGATCGAGTCCCGAGGCCGAACTCGCCGGATCCAGAGCGTTGAAGACTGCTCGCCAACTCGACACCACCTGCGGAGCTCAACGATGAATGGAAGAATCCAAAAGAAGTACCATCGGCAAGTGACCGACGTCGTTGGCGAACTCGTGCAACGTCTTTGGCCCAACCGTGAGGTGAAGCTCGAGCCGCTACTCGGCGGGATCACCAACGCCAACTTCCTCGTGGACCTCGGAGATGAGCGGGTGGTCCTGCGAATCCCGGGCGACAACACGGAGCTTCTCGGCATTAGCCGACTGCACGAGACCTCCGCCAACCACTTGGCGTCGTCCCTTGGCATCGCTCCCGAAGTGCTCCGCAGTTCCGAGACCGAGGGTTGGATGGTCACCCGTTTCCTTCCCGGGCGCGCCATCCCTGCGGACGAGCTGGGCGGAGAACCGATGTTGGCCGCGTTGGCGTCGACGCTACGCCGGCTCCACTCCGCCGGCACCATCGGCGTGAGCTTCAACCCCTTCGCAGTGGTGCGTGAGTACCACGAGATCGCACGCGCTCGCGGCGTCGAGGAGCCCTTCGACTACCCGGCGGCCGTCTCGGTACTGGACCGCATCGAAGCGGTACGGACATTCCGGCCGACGTCGTTTTGTCACAATGACCTACTCAACGGCAACTTCATCTACGACGGAGAGATACGGATACTCGACTGGGAGTACGCCGGCATGGGCGACCCGTTCTTCGATCTGGCCAACTTCTCCTCCAATCATCAACTCCCCCGAGAGTCAAACACCCGTCTCCTCACGCACTACTTCGGTCGACGTGATCCCTCGCTCCTCGCCGTTCTCGAGCTGATGAAACTGGTCTCGGAACTGCGCGAGACGATGTGGGGCGTCGTGCAACTCGCGATCTCCGCGCTCGAGGTGGACTTCGCGGGCTACTGCGAGGAGCACAGCGGGCGCTACGAGGCACTGGTTGGTGCGATGGACCTCGACGAGGCGCTGCACGCGGCGGCGGCGTTGACCGACCCGGAAACGGACTCGGGTCGGGGTCTCGGCTAGCCGCGAACTCGGGCGTTGGTCGGATCGAAGAGAGGTTCGCTCGTCACTCTCGCGCCCACCACGCGACCGAAGACGACGACCTCGACGCGGCGCCCCTCTTCGACGTCGTCCGCGGGGACGTACGCGTAGGCAATGGAGTGACCCACGGTGTAGCCGTAGCCGCCGCTCGTCACGCGTCCGACCACTCGCCCGTCCACGCGCACCGGTTCCGATCCGAGCGCGACCACGCGTGGGTCGTCGAGGACGAGTCCGACGAGACAGCGCGTCGGCGCACCAGCCGCCTCCAGAGCGTCGCGACCGATGAAGTCGCCCTTGCCCATCCGGACGGCGAAGCCGAGACCCGCCTCGAACGGCGTGTCAATGGACGTCACGTCGCTCCCCCACACGCGGTAGCCCTTCTCCAATCGAAGCGACTCGATCGCCTTGTACCCACCGGGCGTCAAACCGTGAGGTCTACCCGCACTCATCAACGTGTCCCACAGCACGAGCGCGTACTCCGAGGGGCAGTAGATCTCCCAACCCAACTCGCCCACGAACGTCACGCGTTGGGCGAGACACGGCGCGGCGCCGACATTCAAATCGCGAGCCTTCATATAGGCGAAGGCGTCGTTGGAACAGTCGGTCTCGGTGACGGACTGTAGGATCGCTCGAGCGCGTGGGCCCCACAACGCGAAACACGCGAACTGCGACGTGACGTCGTCGACGACGACTCGGTCGTTCGCGCGCACGTGGGACAGGATCCACGCGCGGTCGTGATTGCCAAAGGCCGTCCCGGTCACGAGTCGAAAGCGGTCCTCGTCAAGTCTCGTCACCGTGAGATCGCACTCCACCCCGCCTCGCGGGTTTAACAGCTGCGTGTAGGTCATGGTCCCCGGTGCTTTGGCCACTCGATTGGCGCAGAGTCGTTCCAGGAAGCCGGCGGCGTCGGGACCCCTCACCTCCAACTTGGAGAACGACGTCTCGTCGAAGAGCGCCGCGCGTTCACGACACGCGCGATGTTCGGCGCCGACGGCTGGCGACCACAGTCGGCCGGACCAACCGTCGGGACGTAGCGATTCGTCACCGTCCTTCGTGTTCGACTCGTACCAGTTGACGCGCTCCCAACCGCCCTTCTCGCCAAAGGCCGCGTCCAACGCGACGTGACGTTGGTAGCACGGCGGGACGCGAAGGGGTCGTCCCGCTCGTCGTTCGTGACCGGGGAACTTCACGTCGTAGTACGTGGCGTACACCTCGTGGGTGCGCTTCAGCGCGTACTCGCGACTGCGGTACTGGGGGCCGAATCGCCGCGAGTCCATCTCCCAGGTGTCGAGGCCGGGCTGACCGTTGATGATCCACTCGGCCATGAGTTGGCCCATCCCGCCCGAACCCGCGACGCCGTGCGCACAGAATCCGGCGGCCACCCAGAAACCCTCGACCTGACTCGGACCCAGGATGAACTCGCCGTCGGGCGTGAAGGCCTCGGGACCGTTGATGAGTTTCACCACTTCGGCGTCCGCGAGGATCGGCACGCGCAGCGCGGCCGCCTCGTAGACGTCGGCGAAGCGGTCCCAGTCTTCGTTCAACAGTTGATTGTTGAAGTCGCCCGCGATCCCCCCAAGGCCCCACGGCTCGGGGTTTCGTTCGTACCCCCCCGCGACCAGACCGCCGCTCTCGCCGCGGAAGTAGACGAGTCGCGCGGGGTCGCGCATCGTGGGCATGTCACGCGGCAGGCCCGCGTCCTTCGTGATCACGTACTGATGGGCCATCGGGATGATCGGCACGTGCACGCCAGCGAGAAGTCCAATCTCGTGGGCGTAGATCCCGCCCGCGTCCACCACCACTTCGCACTCGATGAAGCCACGACTCGTCTCGACCCCCGTGACGCGGCCCCGCTCGACGCGCACTCCGGTGACCCGGGTGTCGGTGTAGATCGTCGCGCCGCGTTGGCGTGCGCCCTTCGCCAACGCCAGGGTGACCTGACTCGGATCGAGGAATCCGTCGGTCGGCAGGTACGCGGCGCCGTGGACACCCTCGGTCGTCATGACGGGGAAGCGTTCCTGCGCTTCGTTGGCCGAGATGAGGTGAAGGGCCAGACCGAAGGTCTCGGCCCAGTCCGACTGTCGCTGGAGCTCTTCCATGTGCTCGTGCGACGACGCCAGACGCAGCGACCCCACCTCTCGCCAGCCCGTTTCGAGGCCGACTTCTTCGCCGAGGGTTCGGTACAACTCCACGGAGTTCATCATCATCCGCGTCAAGGGGAGCGAGCCGCGCAACTGGCCCACGAGGCCCGCGGAGTGGAACGTCGAACCACTGGTGAGTTGGGCGCGCTCGACCAGCACGGCGTCGGTCAGTCCGAGACGAGCGAGCCAGTACAGGATCGAGCAGCCGCCGATGCCCCCGCCGATGACGACGACCCGCGCGCGGTCCGTCATCGATGTTTGAGGCGACGCCGTCGACACCGAAACCACTCCCTCGGTCACGTGGTGAGGAAGACGTGCCACCTCACGCCCTTGAGAGGGTACACCGACGTCAACGCCACCGCGACGCTTCCGGCGTAGGTTGCTCTCTCTCAAAGTCCCCCTTCTACCCGAGAGAACGCGAACCTCGACGGGCACCGCGGGAAGCGTGTCCGTCGCCGGGTCGCTCGAACGCAAGGTAATTGACAAGGGTTGAGGCCGTGGCTAACTTAACGGTCGACGCGACTCGACACTCTGTCGTGTGCGTTCAGGGGGACGCGTTACGGACCACAGTGTGGTTCATTGGCGTCGTGACGAGACTCCCTGACGGTAGTTGGGTGATTCGGCAACGCAGTGCTTTCCCCGTGCGCTGCGCCCTTGCATCCCGAGTGTTGCGAGAGAGGCGAAGAACGCTCGTACCGGTCCGTCGTAGCCAGTTTGGCTACGTGATCACGTCAAGGGGAGAGTCACCATGGAATCAGACGGTTCATCATCCGCGGTCGGCGCCGTGGCGCCAGAGCAAGCGCAGAGTGCCAGTTCGGACACGAAGGATCTCGCGTCCTTTGGCTATAAGCAAGAGCTGCACCGCACGCTCGGACTCTTCAGTTCCTTCGCCGCGGCCTTCAGTTACATCTCGCCGTCGACGGGTATCTTCACCCTCTTCTCGTTCGGACTCATCACCTTGGGCGGCGTCTTCATCTGGTCGTGGCCTATCGTGGCGCTCGGCCAGATCATCGTCGCCCTCAACTTCGCCGAGGTCTCCAGCCACTACCCGGTCGCCGGCTCGGTGTTCCAATGGACCAAGTACCTAGCGGGTCGCCCCTTCGCTTGGTTCACGGGGTGGATCTACATCTTCGCGGGCATCCTCACCGTGACCGCCGTCGTGGTGACCATTCCACTGACCGTGCTGCCCGCGCTCGACAACATGGGTTGGCACGTGAACGCGGGCGCCCTCCACGACCAGATCTGGGTCGCCGCCATCACGCTCGTAGTGATCACCATCCTCAATATCTTCAGCGTCAAGCTCGTCGCCACCGTCAACAACACCGGGGTCTTCTTCGAGATCGTCGGCATGGTGATCTTCGCGATCATCATGCTCGTCGTCCACCACCACCAGTCGATCTCCGTAGTGACCAACAGCGGAGGGATCCACGTCACGCTGCCGGCCTTCTTCGCCGCGATGTTCATGAGTCTCTTCGTGATCTACGGCTTCGACACGGCGTCGACGCTGTCGGAGGAGACGCACGATCCTCGTCGTCGCGCCCCCCAAGCGGTGCTGATGTCGGTCGCCGGCGCGTTCGTCATCGGTGGGATCTTCCTCGTCGCGCTGTTGATGGCCATCCCGAACCTCTCGACGGCCATCAAGGCGGGCTGGGGACCGGCCCAGATCATCGACGCCAACTTCTCTAAGTTCTGGGCGACCGTCTACCTGCTCGTGGTCACCGCCGCCATCTTCGTGTGCTGCATGGCCATCATGGCCGCCACGGTTCGCCTCTGTTTCGGCATGGCGCGCGACAATCGGCTCCCCGCCTCACGCCAACTCGCCCGGGTTCACCCGAAGCTGCGCACGCCCATCTGGTCGTGCATCGCGGTGGCCGTCGTCGCCGCCATCCCCATGCTCAAGTACGCCGGCGCCGGCATCGTGGCCATCGCCGCCACCGCGATGATCTACCTGTCCTACTTCCTCGGCAACGTCGCGATTCTCTACGCGAGGTCGCACGGCTGGCCGAAGGCGCACGCGCCGTTCCGGCTAGGCCGTTGGGGAATGCTCGTGAACGTCCTGGCGTTGGCCTGGGGTGGCGCGATGCTCGTCAACTTCGCGTGGCCGCGCGCCGCGAGCAACCCCGAACCCAATCAAACGGGCGGACTACTGGACCTCGGACTGCACTGGCTGAACAAGATTCCCATCCTCTACACCGTGCTCGCGTTCGTCCTCATCGTCGGCACGCTCTACTACGCCGCCTCGGCGAGACGTCACGCCGCGCCCGTCGTCGTGCCGACCGACGCCGACGCGTAGATACCGACACCTACGAGCGAGAGAGTCCGAGTTGTTGGAGGAACGGTTGCGCGATGGCGAGCTGTGCTGACGAGGGCTTCAGGGCGAGGAAGAGTTTGAACTCATTCCTGGCGAGGGTCTTGTTGCCCGGTGTCGAATCCGCGACGATGGCGTAGTAGAGACGGGGCGCGGGGTCGCGCGGTCCGTAGGTGATGGCCTTACGAAGATCCCTGATGCCGAGTGAAACCAGCGTGGGGCTCGTGTTCGAACTCCCCGCCGAGAAGTCGAGCCATCCCGTTTGCGTCAACGCCGCCACGTTCTTCGGACTGATCGCAAGGACCGCTTGATAGGCGCCCAGCGCCGCGACGACGTTGCCGTTGGCCACGTCCGCTTGGGCCTCGCTGAGGTACTGCGTGACCTGCTGCGCCCGACTCAGCGAGACGCCGCCGGTGACCGAGTTGCCCGGTTGGCGCGCCGCGAGCGAGGTCCACAGCACGACGATGACCGCGACGAGAAAGCATCCGAGTCCCACGAGCAGTATCCAACGACGACGACGACGCGTCGGGCGACGTCGGGCTCCCGACGCGGTCGCTTCACTCAGTTCGTCGTAGGCGTCGCGCAGGGCGACCTCCTCGCGGGCTTCGATGGTGGCGGCCTGAAGTTTGGTCAGTTCGCCCGCTTCGAGTTCGCGGCGAGCGTCGGCCAACGAGGCCTCTCGCAGCGTGATCTCGTCACGGATCTGTTGCTCGGTTCGCTTCATCGGCGCCTCGTCAGTCGAATCGCGCTCGCGACGAGGATCACGAGCCCGAGGAGGGGCACGATCCACAGTAGGACGCCGAGACCCGACGTGGGTGGACTCAGCAAGATCGACGTGCCGTAGGCCGATTCGAGCGAGGTCAGGATTTTGTTGTCGGACTGGCCCTGGTGGACCTTGGCCGCGATCTCGTGACGCACGGCGATCGCCGACGTGGCGTTGCTCACCGCCACCGAGAGATCGTCGCACGACGGACAGCGCACCAACGTCTCCAAGTGAGCGATTCGCGCGCTCGCGCTCGAGCCGTGGGGGTTCAGCACCACGGCCATCGTCGCGACCGCGACGAACGCCACGCACCAGAGCACGAAGGAGCGAGCGATCGTCACGCCTTCACCTTGGCGACGGCGACCTCGAGCTGGCGAGTGCTCACGGGTCCGATCAAGGTCGCCGCGACCACGCCCTGCGCGTTGATGATGAAGGTGGTCGGCGGCGCGGTGACGCCGTAGCGATTGGTGATGACGCCGCCCGGGTCGATGATCGAGGGATAGAGCGATCCGTAGTGCTTGGCGAAGGCCTCCGCCGCACTGACGGTGTCGTCGAAGACGACGCCCACCACGGCGACGCCCCGGTTCCTCTCCTGCCAGGCGAACGTCGACAAGTTGGGCGCCTCCGTCACGCACGGCCCGCACCACGACGCCCAGAAGTTCACGACGACGACCTTGCCGAGGTCGTCCTTGATGTTGAGCGTTCCCGCGCCCCCGAGCCGCGCACCCGAGAGCGCCGGCGCGCTCTTGCCGAGCAGCGGGCTCTGGGCGTTCGTGGCGTTGTTGACGGGGTGACGCGTCGCCAAGAACAGAGACAGCGCCACGACGACGACGATCGCCGCGAGCGCGCTCGCCATGACGGAGCGCTTCACGACGTGGCCTCGTCACCGTAACGCCGGCGAAAGAACGACAGCGCGCTCCCGAGGCCAATGGTGAGTCCGCCCAACCACAGCCAGGCCAACAGGGGCTCGACCGTCACGCCGAGCACGACCGATCCCGAGGGCAGATTGTTCTGAACCTGCGCGCCCGAGGTGGAGCCGTTGCCCCCCACGGCGTCGAAGGTCACGTAGACGTCGCGCGCGAAGTTGGAGTCGATGGCGGGCGTCCCCACGGTCGTGCCGCCACGACCGTGGTACGTCGTGATGGCCGGACGTAGCTCGTGTCCGTCAACGGTGACCTTCAACTGGGTCGCCGACTTGAGGGCGTCGCTCACCGCGTGAAAGCCCGAGAAGTGAACCAGTTGACCGTCGACCACGGTGCTCTGGCCGGAGGCGAGCGTGACTTCGGCGCGCGTGACGTACGTCGTCGAGGTCACGATGCCCAGCGCCAAGATCACCACGCCCAGGTGCACCACCATGCCGCCCGTCGCTGGTGCGCGAAGGACACTGCGCCACGAGCCGCGTCGAAGCGCCGCCACCAATGAGCCGCGCAGCGTGCGCAACGCCGCCCCGGCCGCGAGCACCGAGAGAAAGACGGCAACCACTTCCGCGGGACGTCGTACGTCGAAGACGAGCAGCAGCGAAACCGCGAGTAAGCCCGTCCAGGCACTGACGCGCGTGCGTCCCCAGAGAACCCTCGCGTCGGCGCTTCGCCAACTGACGAGCGGCGCGATCGCCATCAGCAACAACAACACCACCGCGACCGGCGCCGCGACCGAGGCGAAGTACGGCGTGCCCACCGTGACCTGCGTGCCGTTGACGGCTTGGTAGAGGAGGGGAAAGACCGTGCCCAGCAGGACCACGATGGCGAAGCCCACGAAGAGGATGTTGTTCGCGACGAAGAGCCCCTCGCGTGACAGCGGATGATCGACGCCGACGGGCGCGCGCAGTCGGTCGCCGCGCCACGCGAGCAGTCCCGCGCCCACGACGACGACCACGAAGAAGAAGCCGATCAAGATGGGCCCGAGCGTGCTGGAGGAGAACGCGTGCACGCTCACGAGGACGCCCGAACGGGTGAAGAACGTGCCCAGAATCGTCAGCGCGAAGGTCGCCACGGCCAGTGAGAGGTTCCACACACGAAAGAGACCTCGTCGGTCTTGGACGATCACCGAGTGGATGTAGGCCGTCGCGGTCAACCAGGGCAGGAGGGCGGCGTTCTCCACCGGGTCCCAACCCCAGAAGCCGCCCCAGCCGAGTACCTGGTAGCTCCACCACGCGCCCAGCACGATGCCGAGCGACAGCGATCCCCAGGCGATTACCGTCCAGCGACGCTGCTCGAGGGGCCAGCGATCTTGCACGCGTCCGGTGATGAGCATCGCGATCGCGAAGGCGAAGGGGACGCTGAAGCCGACGAAGCCCAAATAGAGCAGTGGCGGGTGGATAGCGACGAGCGGATTGTCCTGCAACAGCGCGTTCGGTCCGGCGCCCTGGTGCGCGAGGGCGGCGTTGTGGATGAAGGGATCGGCCGGGCCCATCATGAGCAACGTGAAGAACCCGCCGATTGACGAGAGCACCAGTCCCGCCCACCGGACGACGTCGTCGCCCGCGTCACGGCGATAGAAGAACAAGACGCCGAGCGTCACGAGCGACTGCAGGAGGACCCACAGCATGAGTGAACCCTCGAGTGCCGACCACATGCCCGTGATGGAGTACAGCAGTGGCGTGAAGGTGGCGTTGTTCTCGGCGACGTAGGCGAGGGAGAAGTTGTGGGTGACGAGCGCGAACTCCATCACCGCGACGGCCGCGACGATGCCCGCGAGCGACAGACCCGCCCACCAGAGGGCGCGCGACGCTCGCTGGTGACGAAGCGCGACGATCTGCTCGAGAACGCCGCCCAGCGCGCCGACGAAGCAGACGTACAGTGCGACCCGGCCGAGCCACGTCAGGGTCATCGAACCGACCCGTTGGGGGCCTTCACGCGTTTGGGGTGCGCGGCGATGTACGACGCCGTGTGCTTCACCAAGATCTGCGTGCCGTAGAACGTGTCGGACGTCGGCGTCGTGAAGTGGCCCACGACGACGACCGGGATGTTGGCCCGAAAGAGCTGGGGTGGTGAACCGTGCGCGTTGACGAAGACCGCCTTGCCGCCGCCGGTCATCTCGAACGACGCGCCACTCGACGTGCGGTTGATGGTGTGGGGCTTTACGACGCCCTCGAGTCGAATGGTCTCGGTGCCGAGTTTGACGCGCGATCCCATGGCCTGGGGAATCGTCTCGAAATAGTTGAGCGAGTGCAGCAGTCCTTGGCTCAAGAGCGCCAGCACCGCGAGGGCGAGCACCGCCAGCACGCCAATCGTACGCCACCCTCCTCGACGTTTCGTGGGTGGGGCGTCAACGGGGCTGAGGTCGAGGGTCGCTTCAGCGCTGGGCACGACGTCCTCGCCACCAGATTGACAGCGCGTACAGCGCTAACCCCCCAAAGGCGAAGGCGTAGCCCGCCACGACGTAGCCCATCAGTGAACTCCCTCACGGCGACGCTGCGTGAGTGCTTCGTCGAGTGACACGCGCTCTCGTTCGTCGCGCAACACTTGCACTCGATACCGCGCGCGTAGCAGCCAGAAGAAGAGCAGCGTGAAGGCGGCGAGACTGATGAACAACGTCGTGAGCATGATGCCGTGCACCTTGAAGTTCCCGCTCTCGGTGAAGACCGACGCGCCCTGGTGCAGGGTCTTCCACCACTGCACCGAGAAGTGGATGATCGGCACGTTGATCGCGGCGAGGATGGCCAGGACCGCGCTGCGCCGTGCCCGTAACTCGAAGTCGTCGTTCGCCCGTCGAAGGGCCAGGTACCCGACGGCGAAGACGCCGAGGACGGCGGTCGACGTCAGTCGTGCGTCCCACGCCCACCACACACCCCACGCGGGACGTCCCCAAATCGAGCCCGTGATGAGCGTCAAGATGATGAAGACGAGGCTGACCTCCATTGCGCAGTGCGCGACTCGGTCCATCACGGGCGAACGCGAGCGCTTCCAGAGATAGAGGGCACTCGCGATCGTGGCCGTACCGAAGGAGAGGTAGAGCGCCACCCACGCGATCGCCGGGTGCACGTAGAGAAGGCGCGCGAGATTGCCTTGGACTTTGTCGGGCGGCGTGACCCAGAGACCGAGCCAAAACGTCAGTGCCAGCAAAATAAGCGTGACCGGTCCGAGTAGGCGTTGGGAGAGCAGTTTCATCATGATTCCTCCAGAACACCGTAAAGCAGAATGCCAATGCCCAGGTAGGCGACCAGAGCGACGAGGGAAATTAGCCACCACCGCCAGAGCGCGCCGCCGTGCAAGGCGGCGCTGAACGAACGCTCGCCGGCGATGAGGAGCGGCGCGAAGGCCGGCAGTGACAGCACTGGAAGCAGGGTCGCCGGTCCCTGTCCTCCGCCGCTGAGCGCGCCGTAGAGGGTTCCCGCGGCGGCGAGCGCCCCGAGCGTGACGACGACACTGGGAAGTGCCGACACCGTCCCGGCGGGCGCCGTGTGCAGGACGAGCACACTGCCACCGAGCAAGACCAGTCCCGTCAGCCACAGCTCGACGGCCAGCGCGAGCGCCTTGCCCAAGAAGACACCCGCCGGGTCGAGCCCCAAGGTCGCCACCGACGCCTGGGTGCCGGGCGAGCTTTCGATGACTCGGCTTCGGTTGATCATGAGCAGCGCCACCAGCAACATCACCAGGTAGAACAGTCCCGGGCCCGCGCCCGAGTGGCCGGCGCGGGTGGGACCGAGCGCGAGTCCGCTCAGCACGAGCGCCATCACGCCAAAGGGCAATACTTGCCAGAGCAGTACTCGGCTCCGGCGCTCGATGCGCAGGTCCTTCGCGGCGACCAACAGGGCGGTTCGTATCACGAGCGGTCCCCCACGACGAGGCCGCCCGCCAGCGTGATCGTGCGCGGCGCGAGCGCGTTCGATCGCAGGGGATCGTGCGCGCTGACGACGACGGTCGCGCCACTCTCGACGACGTCACCGATGAGTTGGTCGAAGAACGCTCTCCCGTCGTCGTCGAGGGAGGCGTAGGGCTCGTCGAGCAGCCACAGCGCGGGTCGACGAAGGAGCAGCCACGCGAGACCGAGCCGGCGGCGCTGACCGGCACTCAATCGTTTCGCGCTCGTCGTCGCTCGACTGGACAGACCCACGCGCTCGAGTGCGTTCGCGACCTCACTCGTCGGACGCGCGAGCGCCTTCGCGGCGAAGACGAGATTCTCGCTCGCGCTCAGATCGTCGTAGAACGATCCCTCGTGTCCGAGCCAGCCGACTCGTCGGCGAAGTTCTCTTAGGTCGCCCTTCAAATCGACACCGGCCACGACGCCCGTCCCGCTCGAGAGCGTGACCAGTCCCGCGAGGAGACGCAACAAGCTGGTCTTGCCAGCACCGTTCGCGCCGACCACGACGTTGATCGAACGCGGCGCGAGTTCAAGAGTCACCCCACTCAGTAGGGGAAAGCCGCCGACCAGCACCACCGCGTCACGAAGAGTGACTTCGGGTGAGGGACTACTCATCAAAAAAGGTCAACGCTGGATCGCTTTGAGGTCGGCCTCGACCATCATCTCGACCAACGCGTAAAAGTCCGTCTCGCACTTCCAACCCAGAACCTCGTGGGCCTTCGTGGCGTCACCGACGAGGAGATCGACTTCGGCGGGACGTAGGAAGGCCGGGTCGACCCTGACGAACTCTTCGTACTTCAGTCCGGCGCTGCTAAAGGCGACGTCGCAGAGTTCGCGAACCGTGTGGGACTTGCCCGTGGCGACGACGAAGTCGTCGGGTTCGTCGCGTTGGAGCATCAACCACATCGCGCGCACGTAGTCCCCCGCGTAGCCCCAGTCACGCTGGGCCTCTAGGTTCCCGAGGCGCAACTCGGCGTCGAGCCCGGCCTTGATTCGCGCGACGCCGTGGGTGATCTTGCGGGTGACGAACTCGATGCCTCGACGCGGTGACTCGTGGTTGAAGAGGATGCCGCTTGAGGCGTGCAGGTGGTAACTCTCGCGGTAGTTCACCGTGATCCAATGTCCGTAGACCTTCGCCACGCCGTAGGGACTGCGCGGGTAGAGCGACGTGCCCTCGTTCTGCGGCACGGCTCGGACCTTGCCGAACATCTCCGACGAGCTCGCCTGGTAGAAGCGGATCTCGGGGTCCACAATGCGTATCGCGTCGAGCATTCGCGTGACGCCCAGTGCCGTGGCTTCACCGGTCAAGACCGGTTGGGCCCACGATGCCTGGACGAAACTCTGGGCGGCGAGGTTGTAGACCTCGCTCGGACGGTAGTCGCGCAACACGTTGATGAGCGACACCTCGTCCATCAAGTCGCCCGACACCAACGTCAGCCGCTCCTGGATGTGACTGATGCGCTCGATGTTGACCGTCGAACTTCGCCGCATGAGGCCGATCACCTCGTAGTCCTGGGCGAGGAGCAACTCAGCCAAGTAGGAACCGTCTTGGCCCGTGATGCCCGTAATAAGTGCGCGCTTCGCCACCGCATTTCCTCCACAGCTTGGGCACCGACGAGGGGTCACTACCGCGACCAACTCTACTACTGGGACAAAATAAGGCCCTTCGGCCTAGCCTTGGCACGTGGCCCACCTCGTCATCGTGAGTTACCGCCTGGGCGGCACCGACGGCGTGAGCATCGAGGCCGCGAAGTGGATCGGCGCCTTCGAGAAGATGGGCCACCACGTCACGACCCTCGCGGGCGAGGGTCGCGCCGACGTGGTGATGCCCGAACTCGCGATACGAGCGCCGAACGCGCCACGACTGGACGACGTAGCGCGTGTCCTCGACGACGCCGACGTCGTCGTCGTCGAGAACGTCGTCTCGCTCCCCCTCAACGTCGCGGCGCGCGACGTGCTCTACCGAGCGCTCGACCAACGTCCAGCGCTCTTTCACCATCACGACCTCGCCTGGCAACGAGAGCGGTGGCGAGACGACGACGCCCCCCGCGACCAACCCGGCTGGCGACACGTGACGATCAACGATCGCTCACGACGCGAGCTCGAAGCGCGCGGCGTGCACGCGCTCACCGTTCGAAACGCCTTCGACTGCGATCCGCCCGTCGGACGTCGCGACGCGACGCGTCGGAAACTCGGTGTGACGAACGAACGCGTCGCCTTGATGCCCACGCGCGCGATTCCCCGCAAGAACGTCGAGGGCGCCTTCGCGTTCGCCGAGGCCCTGGGCGCCGTACTCTGGCTGCTCGGCCCGGCCGAGGACGGCTACGGGCCCACCCTCGACACGCTCATCGCCACGTCACGCGTCCCCGTCCTACGGGGACTGCCCGAAGGATTCGACGTGCACGACGCCTACGGCGCCTCGGACGTCGTCGTGATGCCCTCGACCTGGGAGGGGTTCGGCAATCCCGTGCTCGAATCCGTGACGCATCGCCGAGCGCTCGCCGTCTACCCCTACCCCGTTCTGCGCGAGATTGAGTCGTTCGGCTTTCGATTCTTCGCGCTCGACGACGTCGTCGGCGTCGACGACTTTCTTAAGGATCCCGACACGCAGCTCACTGCGCACAACGTCGCCGTCGCTCGCGAACACTTCAACGTGGCGGACCTGCCCACGCGCTTGGCCCCGCTGGTAGACGCTTTGAGCGAGAAAGGAACCCAACTAGGCTCTCGTTGATGGTTATCAATGACGAGCGGTCCTCCTCGGACGAGCGCACACCGCACGCGAAACGCCGCGATCAGCTGCTGCTCGTCGCGAGGTCTATCTTCGCGGAGCGCGGATTCCAAGCGACCACGATGGACGACATCGCCAAAGAAGCCGGCTTCACGAAGCCCATCCTGTATCAGTATTTCGAGTCCAAGACCGAGCTCTATCGCGAAATCGTCAACCAGACGGCGCAGAAACTCCTCACCTCGCTACGTGACGCCGTCGCCGCGGTGGAGTCGCCCCGATCAAAGATCGAAGTCGCCTTTCGCGTCTACTTCGAGATGGTGGTCGGAGAGACCGACGCCTTTCGTATTCTCTTCATCCACTCGCACGAAGGCGAGACGAAGGGCGACCTGCGCGCCATGGAACTCGGACTCGTCTCGTTCCTCGAGCCACTCATCGCCGTTCGCATCAAGCCCGACCACCGTCGCCAACTCGCCGCGGGCGTCGTGGGGATCGCCGAAGGCGCCGCGACCGCGTGGCTCATCCAACAAGAGGGTAAGGGTTGGCCCACACCCACACCCGGGGTCGCCGAGCGTCTCGCGTCGCGCAGTGCCACGCTCGCCTGGGGCGGACTGCGCTCCGTCGAACTCGACTAGCGCTCGTCCTCAGCGACGATCACCGACAAGACCTGCGCGAGCTCCCAGAGTTTCGTCGCGCACGCGTCGTAGGTCGCCTGGTCTCCCCCGGCGGGATCGTCGACATCGAAGAACGCCAGGGGCTCACGTGACGCCACGAAGCGAAGTTGTTCACGAAAAACGAGGTCGAGTGGCGCTTCACGGACGAACTGGTGCAGTGACGCCGTCTTTAACGTGGCGTCGGGAAAGTTCGCTCGAACGAAACTGACGTGACCCGCTTCACTCGTGAAGATCGCGTCCGCCCAGCCAACGTCGTCACTGGTGAGTTGATGGCTTCGATGGCCACCGTAGTGGTGGTCGCTCAGGTCGTCGAGCGCGAGTAGCGCGTCTCTCGTGCGAGAACTCATCGCGCTTCCTTCGACGACGTGCGTGCCGGCCGTTCGAACGCGCCAGCCGAGCTCGCCGGCTTTGGCGAGGCTCTCCAACATGTAGCCCAACATCACTGACCTCGCGACGTTTCCCGTACAGAGCGTGACCAACTTTAGAGACGAGACCATCGCCGCACGCTCACGAGTCGCTAGCGAATCTGGACACCCGATAACGAGCGAGCGATGATGAGGCGCGAGGGATGACTGACGTCACTCTGTCCCCAGGGTGGCCGACGTCCACCCTCGTCGCGTCGGCGCTTCGATTGAAACATGTCCCGGACTCAAGATTTCCAACATACGCCTCGAACGGGCGCGGTTCACCAGACTTCTAGTGGATCTTCATTTCGATCGGCCCTGGCCCTACGAGCCGCTCGTGCCGCCGGGCGCGCTCGCGGGCTTGCCCGACGTCGGTGGCGAGGCGGGTGGCGCACTTGCGGATTGGCCCGACGTAGGTGGCGAAGCGGGTGGCGAAACCACCGGCGAGACACCGGGGTTGCCCGAGGTGCTTATCGAGGTGCCCGGCGCACTTCCGGAGTTGCCCGTCGTGGGAGGCGCGCTCGCGGGCTTGCCCGACGTCGGTGGCGCGCTCGCGGGCTTGCCCGACGTCGGTGGCGCGCTTCCGGACCGACCCAACGCGCTAGACGCCCTTCGGGCCTTTTTCGACGTGCTGGTCGAGGTGCCCGGCGCTCTTGTCGAACGGCCCCGCGTAGTTCCCGGTTTACGCGAACCCGTGCTCGTGGATCCGACTGATGTTGGGCCGGAGTCGCCCGGGGTGTTCGCCGCGTCGCTAGCGCGTGCCCCCAAAAGACCGGGAGCCGAGCTCGTTTGACCCACCGCTTGTGAGCCCACGGACGAAGCAGCTGATGGATTGTTGAAGGAGCCTTGCCTCGCATTGGTCACCAAGGTGGACGGTGCGGTACTCGAGCTGGTCGCCGCCGCGGGCGAAGGCGGTTGAGCGGCGATGGTACCGGCCATCGCCATGACACTCGCCGCCGTGAGCGTCCCCGTGCTCACGAGTGCCTGCCGGGTCACCGCGATCGCCGCGTTCTGGAGCTGGGGTACTCCACCCAGGAACGGCATCTGTGCGATCCATGACAGTGGGCCCATCGCCGACCGGACTTTCCCGATCGAGATGTTGAGGAACGCTCTCACTATCCGCGGGTCGAAGTGAGTTCCGGCGCAGCGCACCAACTCCTCTCGCGCGGCACGGGCACTGACGGGTCGCTTGTACGATCGCAGGGCCGTCATCACCTCGAACGCATCGGCCACCGCGACGATTCGCGCCGCCAAGCTGATCTCCGTATCCGCGAGACCGTTCGGATACCCGTGCCCGTCGAAGCGCTCGTGGTGTTGTCCGACGGCGTCGACCCAGTCTCCGAGCCACGGTCGAAGCGGGGCGACGATCCGCGCACCGATCTCCGGGTGGTGCATAAGCGCCCGCCACTCGGCGTCGGTCGGCTTACCCGACTTGTTGAGGATCCTCGTGTGAACGTGGAGCTTTCCGATGTCGTGGAGAAGTGCCGCCCACCTCAATTTGTCCCTGTCGGACGGGGACAACCCGAGCTCTTCGGCAATGAGGTCGTTGAAGGCACTGACCCGTTCAGAGTGGCCCCGCGTCCGTGGATCGTGGCGCGCGAGAGCACCCAGAAGGATGAGGACCCGAGAGAGCGCCTCCAAGTTGGTGCCACCAGCATCCGAGGCGTCGGCGGCGTCAGTGACGGCGCGGGTCAGTCTCTTGACGGATCCCGCCCGTATGGCCACTGAGAACCGCGCGGGGACCTTGTCGGGAAAGACGAGCGACATTTGTAGAAGCATCGCCAATGGAAGTAGAGGACGGGTCAGCCTGGAGACCGCGAAGAGGACCGCCGTGGAGATGGCGAGCGTCACCACGATGCGCATCAGCTCTGTCCAACCTCCCCCCGATGGGAGGGTCCGGCTTAGGACGGCCGCCATCGCTACCGAAACGCCGAGAGGCATCAGCCAGGCTGCCGCGCGAAGTACCTTCGACAAGACCGGTCGGCCCTTCCACCCACTGTCCTGCTCCCCACTCTCCTCTTGGATTGAAGGTGTGGGGTCCAAGGGTCCAACGCGACTAACGGGCTCCACGGAATCGTGGACGTCCACCGAGCGATCGCCTACTGGGAACCCGTGATCCTCGTGCCCGCTGCCCGCGTCGGTTGACTGATGTATAACCACAACAAGCCAAACTTCTCTCTGTTGAACCATCTATCGACAACGAGGACACAACGCAACAACAGTCCTCAGAGATCCGTTGGACAGGTCGGACGATCGCAGGGTGAACTGGTGGGGTGAGCATCGCCGATCACCCTTAGTGAGCGGCGATGCTCACCTGTCATGGGCAGAGCTTTGAGAGTTCGCAAGCCACGGGCAAACGGTCGCGCTCAAGAGCCTGGGCAAGCGCCAGGCGGTGCCGGCGTGACTGGCGGGCGATAGACCCGCGGATAGTCCCGCAATCACGATTGTTGGGTCCGCGACACCGGCGCTCGGACGTGCCAAGGGCGACTACCGTTAGCCGTCACGTAACGCAACGGCGCGTTAATTTGCGGCTTGGGACTACCTGATCAGCACGCCAGAAATGACGCGAGCGATAGTAAGGCGCTGAATCTCGCTGGCCCCCTCGAGGATCATGTAGGTATTTGAGTGGCGCATAACCTTCCTGATCATAGGCTCTTTCTAATAGGATTGACCCCGGAATAAGCAACGAGTGGGCCATCAAGGCCCATGATCAGTCAGTTTCGCACCGTGCTTGTGGGCCTCCCACGTAAACTGCTGCGGTCGTGAGGGCGACCACGCGAAGTACCAATGAGAGAACTCGACCGCACCGTTGCCCACGGCGCCGCGGTTGGTGGGCGATGAAGCGGCGTCGGACCGATGCCCAATCTCGGCATCCAATGAGCCGCACTCACGCCCGCTACCTCTCATCGGGACTGCACCAATGTCTTCAACTCCGGACAACGAGTACTGAGCACTCGGCATTCACCACGCATTCTCGGCTGATTGAGCCGAGCAGTATTTCCTGAACGCGACTGAGTCCGCGCGATCCAACCACAAGCAGTTCGCCACGATGACTCTCTTGAATCAGTGGCTCGGCCGCAGGAGGTTCAACCGTACGCGTTTCAACCAAGACCCTGGGGGCTCGCAACCTAGTTCGCTCGACGGCGACTCGCACGATCGCGCTCTCACGTTGAGCTTCACGCTCGAGTACGGGACTATTGAGCACGCCACGCATCAAAAGATTCGCGTGCACTATTCGCAAAATTGCGCATCGATATCCAACTTCATCCGCCGCCCAATCGACAGCTCGCAAGGATGCTCCCGAGCCATCGATCCCGACGGCCACGAATTTATCCGCCACAACCGCACGGTCCCGCACCGCCATTTTACCTCCCCACTGACTCACTTATTCTGACGTCGAGCCCACGTAGCGACTAGGGGCGTAGGTCCCATCAAGTGCGAGCGTTTACGAGAGTCAACACGGCCTTCTGCTAGGGAGAGGTGTGGTCGCATGGACGTCACGCCCGGCACCGCGTCCCAGAGGGTCGAACACTTCGGGTCGAAAATTGGCGGAATCGAAAGCGCCCCGTAGCGGCTCAGTTTCATGGGTTGGCCGCTTTCGCACGAGGAACATCGAACACAATCACTGTTACATTCGATACGGAGCCAACGGACGCAGGGTCGCGTCACTCGCCAAGAGCGCCACTTGGAGGCCGATTCTGTGTCCGACGTTCCCGTGATGGAAGACCCGTCCAACCAGCGTCTTTTGGAGTCGTACCCCCGTTGTGCGGTGCTATGAAGGACGATCGAGAAACCAATCCCGCGACGAACGCCAGGGGCACGATCGCATACACGAGGCCAACGGGTCTCGACGCCGACGAGGTCGCCGCGCGAGTCGCCACCGGGAGGGATAACTCGGGCGGCGAGCGCACGAGCCGAACGATGGGCGAGATCCTTCGGGCCAATATCTTCACCCGATTCAACTTTCTCCTCGGCACCCTCTTCATTGCGATCGTCGCCGTGGGCGAATTGCAGGATTCGCTCTTCGGCATCGTCATGGTCGCCAATGCCCTGATCGGCATCGTGCAAGAGTTGCGGGCGAAACACACCCTCGATCACCTAGCCCTGCTCAGCGCGCATGGCGCTGGCGTCGTTCGCGACGGCGCCGAAGTGGTCGTCCCAGTTGACGAGGTCGTACTCGATGACCTGATCGGCCTGCGCACGGGTGACCAGATTGTGGCCGACGGGATCGTCCGATCAACCGCCGGACTCCAGGTTGACGAATCACTGCTCACGGGAGAGGTCGAGCCAGTCGACAAAGCAGGCGGTGACCAGGTGCTCTCTGGAAGCTTCGTTGTTGCGGGATCGGGTCGCTACCAGGCGACCGCGGTGGGTGCCAACGCCTATGCTCGTCGACTCACCACCGACGCGCGGCGGTACGCCCCAGCGCGCTCCGAACTCATCGACGGTATCAACCGAATTCTTCGCTACGTGACTTGGGCGATCATACCGATCGGGGCAATCTTGCTCGTGAGTCAACTTCACGCCAAAGCGGGCCTTCGTGACGCCGTAAGCGGCACGGTCGCTGGACTCGTCGGAATGGTGCCGCAAGGACTCATCTTGCTTACGAGCATTGCCTTCGCGGTGGCGGCCGTGTCGCTCGCCCGAAGAAACGCGCTGGTCCAGGAGCTCCCCGCAATCGAGGCGCTCGCTCGCGTCGACGTCGTGTGTTTTGACAAGACAGGGACGCTCACCGACGGTACCATCGTCTTCGACCGTATCGAGTTGTTCGGAGACGGGTTACCCGTCGAGGCTGCCCTCGGGGCGCTGGCGCAGGACGAGAACGCCAACGCGACACTGGAGGCGATCGGGCAAGCGTTCGTGCCCGTTGAGGGCTGGACTCGCGACGATTCGGTTCCCTTCTCGTCGTCACGTAAGTGGAGCGCGGCGAGTTTCACCGGCCAGGGCACTTGGGTTCTCGGCGCTCCGGAACTGGTGCTACCGGCTCGAGACCAGCTGACGCTCAATCGAGCCGGTGAGCTAGCTGCCACCGGCCAGCGGGTCTTGGTGCTCGCCCAGAGCGCCGCGCCCTTAGAGGGCGAGAAACTGCCCCTCGACCTGCACGCCGCCGCATTGGTCACCTTCGCCGAACGGGTCCGCGGCGACGCGGCGTCGACCCTCGACTTCTTTGCTAAGCAGGGCGTCGCCACCAAAGTGTTATCCGGTGACAATCCCCTCACCGTCGCGGCCGTCGCAACACGCGTGGGACTCACCGACGCCGAGCTGCCCGTGGACGCGCGCGACCTGCCCGACGACCCCGACGCACTTGGGAAGGTCCTCGAGGAGCGATCGGTCTTCGGCCGAGTGACGCCCCGTCAGAAGCGGGCCATGGTCCTCGCGCTGAAAGCGAGGGGTCACACCGTGGCCATGATCGGCGACGGTGTTAACGACGTCTTGGCTCTCAAGCTCGCCGACATTGGCATCGCCATGGGCTCTGGTGCACCAGCGACGAGGGCGGTCGCCCAAATTGTCCTCCTTGATGGGTGTTTCGCGACGATGCCAGAGGTTGTAGCCGCAGGTCGTCGAGTCACCGCCAACATCGAGCGCGTCGCGAACATCTTCATCGTCAAGACGGCCTGGGCGACGATGCTCGCCATGACCGTCAGCGTCCTTCGATGGCCTTACCCTTTTCTGCCTCGCCATCTCACCATCATCGACACCTTGGCTATCGGCATTCCAACATTCTTCTTGGCGCTGGCACCGAACCTGCGCCGTTATACCGCCGGGTTCGTCGGACGCGTCCTTCGTTTCGCCATTCCGACCGGGTTCGTCGTGGCCGCTTCTGTTTTCGCCGCGTACTCGTTGGTTCGAACCCAGAACTTCTCGCTCGTTGAGCAGCGCACTGCCGCCACGCTGGTCGCACTCGTGCTCAGCCTGTGCGTGCTGGTGCTCGTCGCGTTGCCCTTGACCTGGCGTCGAGTGGTGATGGTGGGAGCCGTGGCGACGGGCTTCGTGCTGCTGTTCCCTATAGGTGCGGTTCGAACATTCTTCGCGCTGCGACTGTCAACCGAGATCCTCGCGGAGACTCTTTTGATCAGTGTCGCCGGCGCGGCGCTCTTGATTTCTGTGTGGATGGTTTCGCGACGGCGCGACGCCGACACCATTGGTCTAGCGAGTGGAGCGTCATCTGGCGATCGGGTTTCGTGACCGACTTCCCCACGCCGGTCCCGATCGCAGCGTTGACATCAATTGCGAGGCCGTCCCTCGAAGCCGGCTGACGGTACGAAACAAACTGATGGAACCGTGTCATCCAGCTTCGCCTCATCGGTCGCTAGGCGAAGGCGGCAATCAGTTCATCGTCGCCAATCCAGTGAGTCGGTTACCGTGACGGGCTTTCCAAACCCGTCATTGAAGCAGTCCCGACATCACAGTTCCCGCGAACCACGGAGGTGCATAGGTGCAGGGTCCGTGGTTCTCGGCAGTCCCAACTCGCCGTTCCACTTCCAAACCCTCCATCATGGTCCTCACTCCGCGATGTCGGCGATAAAAGGGACCTTGGACCCTACCTCTCACGTCACGTGCGCGTCAAGATACAGACATGCCACAGCACGCGGGGAAAACGGCAACGATTGGGGCCCGCCGCCTTCCGTTGCTGACCCTGGTCTTCACAACTTCGTGCCTCATCGTGGGTGCGGTACTTCACTTCGCGTCACGTCCTGGGCTCGGCAACGCCGTCTGGATCGCTGCAGCCGCCGTCGGTATCGCCTTCTCACTCGTCTCCACCGTGCGTAACCTTCGACACGGCCACGTGGGTGTCGACGTCATCGCCTTGCTCGCGCTGGTCGGCGCGCTCTTGGTACGCGAATTCCTCGCCGCCACCGTGGTCAGCGTCATGCTCGCCAGCGGCGGAGCCATCGAGACGTGGGCCGCGGGCCGAGCTCGACGTGACCTGCAGGCCCTGCTCGAGCGATCTCCTCACCGCGCTCATCTTCGTCGTGCTGATCAACTCGTCAACGTCGATTTGGTTGAGGTGATGCCGGGCGATCTCCTGATGGTCGCCACCGGGGAGTTAGTGCCGGTGGATGGAATGGTCACTTCGGGATCGGCGACTCTGGACGAGTCGGCTCTCACCGGAGAGTCGATGCCGATTGAGCGATCGCGTGGCGAGATCGTGCGGAGCGGCACGCTCAACGCCGGCGCGCCCTTCGACATGCGCGCGACCACGACGAGTGCCAATAGCACGTACTCCGGCATCGTGCGCTTGGTGGGTGAGGCCGAGTCGTCCCAGCCGCCATTCGTCCGCCTCGCCGATCACTACGCCGTCGGCTTCCTCGCGCTCACTTTGATCGGAGCCGCACTCGCGTGGGCGATAGGGGGTGCGGACCGTGCCGTCGCCCTGCTCGTGGTGGCCACGCCGTGCCCGCTCATACTCGCGGCACCCGCTGCATTCGTCTCAGGGATTTCGCGCGCCGCACGGCGAGGCATCGTCGTGAAGGGCGGCGCCGTTTTCGAGCGACTCGCTCGATGCACCACCGTGTTGATGGACAAGACCGGCACCCTAACCCAGGGCAGACCGCGAGTGGTCAATATCGTGACCGCGGGAACCCTAGACCCTGATGAGATCCTGGGCGCTGCCGCGTCGCTGGACCAAGTGTCTCCCCACGTGCTGGCCAGCTCGATCGTCCAGGCGGCACTGGAAAAGAGGCTGACCCTCGCCGTGCCGAGCGACGTCCGTGAGGTGCTCGGAAGTGGGATTTCCGGCACCGTGACCAGCCGTCGGGTCTCGGTCGAGCACACGTCGTGGACCGGAGGCCGCGGTACTCCGGCGTGGGCCAAGGCCGCGCTGCGGCGCGCCCGCCTGGACGGTTTGCTTAGCGTCGTCGTCTCCTTCGACGACGAGCCCGCCGGGGTCATCATCTTCGAGGATCCCCTGAGGCTCGAAGCGTCACGAACCATACGGAACCTGCGTCGCGACGGCATCTCACGAATTGTCATGGTCTCGGGGGATCGCGTCGAGGTCGCGGAGACCGTAGGCGCCGTCATCGGCGTCGACGACGTTCTCGCCGAGCGCACCCCGGCCGAGAAGCTTGAGATCGTTCGCATCGAGTCAGCGTCCGCACCAACCATCATGATCGGCGACGGCATCAACGACGCTCCCGCACTCGCCTTGGCTGATGTTGGCGTGGCGATAGGCATCAGGGGCGCTTCGGCGGCCACCGAGGCGGCGGACGTCGTTCTTACAGTCGACACCATCGATCGCCTCGACGAGGCGATCGTACTCGCCAAACGCACGGTGCGCATTGCCCGTCAGAGCGTGGTCGCGGGTATGGCGATGTCGGTGGTGGCCATGATTGCTGCAGGAGTCGGGTGGCTGCCGACGGTCGATGGTGCGGTGCTCCAAGAGGTGATTGACGTCGCGGCGATCCTCAGCGCACTGCGAGCCTTGCGGGACCCTTCAAAACGTCTGCAACTGAGCGACCAGGACGCCGCCCTCACGAAGAGGTTTTGGGACGAGCACGTATCGATACGCGAAGTCATCGCGCAATTGAGTGCAGTAGCCGACGGGTTGGACCTTGCGGACTCCCGAACAGCCCTCGCCTCGATAGCCCCCGTGTACGAGTCGCTCCTTAGCGAGGTCCTACCCCATGAGCAGGCTGAAGAGCGCGAACTCTATCCAGCGCTGGGGCGAATCACGGGCCAACAGAGTCTTGCCGCCGTGATGAACCGAGCCCAAATCGAGATCATGCACCAGATACGCAGGCTTGGCCAACTGCTCGACGACATCGAACCAGCTGAGGTCGATGATAACGATATTGGCGAACTTCGCGGCATACTCTACGGCCTCTACGCAATCTTGAAGCTGCACACTGCCCAAGAAGATGAGGACTTCCTCTCCCTCGTCGACAGCGTGACCGGTTCCCGGAACGACTAGGCCAATCTCAACGACGTTCTGAGCGACGAGCGTCGATGGGGCGTCGACGTTCCCGTCGATTGGGTTCTACGCCATCTCGAGCGACGAGCCATGCCATCAGCGAGGCACTGCACTGACGGGTCAACTCGTGTTGCGATGCGCGAAATCCTCTCGTTCCTTTTGTCCAATCTAGTTCTAGGCGTCCACGGAACTGGACGATTCGAATGGGCGGAATCTCAATGACAGTGCGCGTCGAGTGAACCGCTCGCCGACGATTCGTCGCATGACTCCTCAACGAATCTGAACACCCGATATCGAGCGAGCGATGATCAGGCGCTGAATCTCACTCGTCCCCTCAAAGATCGTGTAGATCTTCGAGTCGCGGTGCCAACGCTCGACGGGATAGTCGCGCACGTAGCCGTAGCCGCCGAGGATCTGGATCGCTTCCTCGGTGACCTTGACGGCCGTCTCACTGGCGAAGAGTTTGGACATCGAACCTTCGCCACTGGTGAAGGGCTTATTGGTCGCGGCCATCCAACTGGCCCGCCAGATGAGCAGTCGTGCCGCGTCGATGCTCATCTTCATGTCGGCCAGCTTGAAGGCAATGGCCTGATTCTCGATGATCGCTCGACCGAACTGTTTGCGTTCCTTGGCGTACTCGAGCGCGAACTCGTAGGCGGCGCGCGCGATGCCGAGCGCCTGGGCGCCCACGGCCGGGCGCGTCGCCTCGAAGGTCGCCATCGCGGCCTGTCCCGACGCGCGCTTGCCCTCGCGCACGCGAGCCAGCTTCTCGTCCAATTTGTCCTTACCGCCCAGCAGACAGGCGCCCGGGACTCGACAGTTCTCCAAGATGACCTCCGCGGTGTGACTCGCGCGGATGCCCATCTTCTTGAACTTCTGACCCATGCTGATGCCGGGAGTCCCTTCGGGGACGATAAACGAGGCCTGGCCCCGACTGCCGAGCTTGGGATCGACCGAGGCGACGATGACGTGAAGGTTGGCGATGCCGCCATTGGAGATCCAGGTCTTCGTCCCGTTCAAGATCCACTCGTCGTGCGCCTCGTCGTAGATGGCGCGCGTGCGCAGTGACGAGACGTCACTGCCCGCGTCGGGCTCGGAGACGCCAAAGGCCGCGAGCTTGATGTCGTCGGGCGTGCCGAAGCAGCGTGGCACCCACTCCATCTGCTGTTCGGGTGTGCCGTTCGCGACGATGGCCGCGACGCCCAAGGTCGTACCCATGATCGACATGCAAAGACCCGCGTCACCCCACGCGAGTTCCTCCAGGGCGATCATGAACGAGAGGCCGGTCTTATCGCTGACGGCGTTCATCAAGAAGTCGAGACCGTACACACCGAGTTTGGCGGCCTCTTGAATGAAGGGCCACGGCGTCTCTTCGCGCTCGTCCCACTCCGCGGCGATGGGCCGCATCTGCTGCTCCGCGAATCCGTGCAGCCAGTCACGCAGGGTGATCTGGTCCTCGTTGAGTTCCATCGAAAAATCGCTCATGTCGCACCTTGGGGGTCGAAGAAGTTACTTGTTGGTAACCAAACGTACCGTAGAGCAGGGCGCGGCACAAAAAACAACCGCCGCCCGAAGGCGGCGGTTGTTGACGACGAAGAAATGGTCGTTAGTTAAGAATGACGCGCTTCGCTAACGGGCCGCGATCGCCGGGTTCGATGTCGAACTCGACGGCCTGACCTTCGACGAGCGTCTTTCGCCCGTCACCTTGAATCTCCGAGTAGTGAACAAAGACGTCTGGCTGGCCATCGACAGCGATGAATCCCCAACCCTTTTCGTCGTTGAACCACTTGACGGTTCCTGCAGCCACTGTGGGCCTCCTTATTACTTTTACTTCCGGAACTCCGGTTTTGGGAGGGAACCACAACGGCAACCTCAGGGATAACGCTACTTGGTGGGGACCCAGGAGAACAAGAGTCTTTATGGTCGGCGGATGAGGGTGCCCGAAGCCCCGTCTTCCACGATCCAGCCCCGTTCGACCAGTTCGTCACGCAACCGGTCGGCCTCGGTCCAGTTCTTCGTGGAGCGGGCCGCGTCGCGCTCGAGGACGAGCTTCTGCGCGACCTCGTCGACCACGTGGCTACCCGCGAGTAGCGTCAGTCCGAACGCGCCGAAGAGGACGCCCACGGACTGGGCCAGTCGGCGCGCGGACGCCTCGTGCCCCTCGTCGGCCATGGTGTTGGCGACGCTCAGCGCGTCAAAGAGTTCGGCCACGGCGAGGGGGGTGTTGAGGTCGTCGTTCATGAGCGTGGCGACGCGTTCGTAGAGTTCCAGCGACTCGTCCTCCCAGGGGTGTGACGAGGCCAGTTCAAAACTCTCGCCGGCCATCTCGGGCAACACGAAACGACGCGCCAACGAGTCGAGTCGATCGAGCGCGCGCTCCGCGTCGGCGATGGTCAACGGCGTGACTTCAATGGGCGAGCGGTAGTGCGAGCGCAGTACCAAGAGTCGATAGGCTCGCGCGTCGGTCTTTTCCAGGAGATCGGTCAACGACGTGAAGTTGTTCAGCGAGCTACTCATCTTCTCGCCCCCCACCATCACCCAGCCGTTGTGCGCCCAGTGCCGCGCGAAGCCCTTGTGCGCGGCTTCGGCCTGGGCCCGTTCATTCTCGTGGTGGGGGAACTTGAGGTCCAGGCCTCCGCAGTGCAGATCGAAGTCCTCACCGAGCACGTCCAGTGCCATGACCACGCACTCGGTGTGCCAGCCCGGTCGACCCTCACCGAAGGGCGCCGCCCAATTCGGTTCGTCGGGCTTCGCGTTCTTCCACAGCGCGAAGTCCAGGGGTGAGCGCTTCTCGTCGTTGCCCTCCACCCTCGCTCCCGCTCGCAGGCTTTCCAGAGGTTGACCAGCCAAAAGTCCATAGTCCTCTACCGACGAAACGTCGAAGTAGATCCCGTCACTGGTCGTGTAGGCAACGTCGCGCTCGAGGAACGAGGCGATCAACTCTTTCATCTCGTCGACGTAGTGTGTCGCGTGGGGCGTGTCGTCGGGGAGCGCCACACCGAGGCGCGCCATCGCGTCCCACCACTCCGCCTCGTACTGGGCGACGACGTCGGATTCGCTGCGCGACTCACGACGAGCGCGCGCGATGATCTTGTCGTCGACGTCGGTGATGTTGGAGACGTAGTGAACGCTCAGACCTTGAAACGTGAACCAGCGCCTCGCCACGTCCCAGACCAGCGTGTAGCGCCCGTGTCCCAGATGCGGCAGGTTATCGACCGTGGGACCACAGACGTACATCGTCACGCGCCCGGGACTACGCAGGCTGAGGTCGCGAACCTCGCCGCGGGCCGTGTCATAGAGGCGAATCACTGTTCTAAACTACGCCAACCATGCCTGACGCTTCCACGCCCTTCGCCCACGCGGTGCCCGAAAAGCCCACCGTGGACGGCCTCGAGGAGACCTGGAGCGCCCGGTGGGAGGCCGAGTCCACCTACCGCTTCAACCGCGAAGCAACGCGCGACGACGTCTACAGCATCGACACCCCGCCCCCCACGGTCTCGGGCGAGTTGCACATCGGCCACGTCTTTAGCTACACCCAGGGTGACGTCGTGGCCCGATTCTGGCGTATGCGCGGCAAGGACGTCTTCTACCCCATGGGCTGGGACGACAACGGGCTGCCGACCGAACGTCGCGTCGAGAACTACTACGGCGTTCGCTGTGACCCGACGCTCCCCTACGACCCCCACTTCGTGGCGCCCGAGAAGGCCGCCGAGGGGAAAGTCTCCATCCCGCGTCGCAATTTCGTCGAACTCTGCCACTTGCTGACGGCCGTCGACGAGGAGGCCTTCAAGCGGCTGTGGCGCTACCTCGGCATCAGTGTCGACTGGACGCTCGAGTACACGACCATCTCGCGCGAAGCCCAGGCCATCTCCCAACGCGGGTTCGTGGAGATGCTGGCGCGCGACGAGGTCTACTCCGTCGTCGCGCCGACACTGTGGGACATCGACTTTCGAACGGCCGTCTCCCAGGCCGAGCTCGAAGACCGCGAGCGGCCCGGCACCTACCACCGGGTGTCCTTCACGCGCGCTGACGGTCTCGGCGTCATCGACGTCGAGACGACGCGCCCCGAGATGCTGGCGAGTTGCGTCGCGCTCGTCGCCCACCCCGACGACGAGCGTTATCGCGGTCTCTTCAATTCGTCCGTCGTGACGCCCCTGTTCAAGGTCGACGTACCCATCCTCGCGCACGAGCTCGCCGACCCCGAGAAGGGTTCGGGTATCGCCATGATCTGCACCTTCGGCGACACGACCGACGTCACGTGGTGGCGCGAGCTGGGCCTTCCCACGCGCGCCTTGATCGGTCGAGACGGCCGGTTCCTCCCCGCCACCTTTGGCTCCGAGGCCTTTCCGTCGCGAGAGCCGGACGCCGCCAACGCGCTCTACGCCGAGATCGAGGGAGGGACGGTCAACCAGGCGCGCGCCACCGTGGTCGACGCGCTTCGCGCCTCGGGTGACCTCGTGGGTGACCTTCGTGCGATCACCCACCCCGTCAAGTTCTACGAGCGTGGCGAGCGGCCCCTCGAGATCGTCACCTCGCGCCAGTGGTTCGTGCGCACCCTCGAACACCGTGAGGCGCTCCTGCGCCGAGGCGAGGAGCTCCACTGGTACCCGGACTTCATGAAGCACCGGTACCGTTCGTGGGTCGAGGGCCTCAACGTCGATTGGAACATCTCCCGTCAACGGTTCTTCGGCGTGCCCTTCCCGGCCTGGTACCCCATCGACGCGAACGGCGAGATCGACTTCGACGCGCCCCTCGTGCCCGCGCTCGATCAACTGCCCCTCGACCCGTCGAGCGACGTGCCCGCCGGGTACGACGAGACCCAGCGCAACCAACCGCTCGGCTTCGCGGGCGACCCCGACGTCATGGACACCTGGGCGACGAGCTCGCTCTCGCCCGAGATCGCTGGTCACTGGGGCACCGCGCTCTTCGAGCACGTCTACCCGATGGACCTTCGACTGCAGGGACACGAGATCATTCGCACCTGGCTGTTCTCGACGGTCGTGCGCAGCCACCTCCAGCACGGGGGCCTGCCCTTCAAGAACGCGTTGCTGTCGGGTTGGGTGCTCGACCCCAATCGAAAGAAGATGAGCAAGTCCGTCGGCAACGTCGTGACGCCCCTGCCGCTCTTGGAGCAACACGGCGCCGACGCCCTTCGTTACTGGGCCGCCTCGGGCCGTCCCGGCACCGACACCGCCGTCGACGAGGCCCAGATGAAGATCGGCCGGCGACTCTCGATCAAGATCCTGAACGCCTCGAAGTTCGTCTTGGGTCGCCTCGAGGACACGACGTCGCTCGGCGCCGATGACGTCACCGCGCCACTCGACCGCGATCTGCTGGCGCTCCTCGGCGAACTGGTGCGCGAGGCGACGACGTCCTTCGAGCACTACGACTACGCGCGCGTGCTCGAGCGCACCGAGTCGTTCTTCTGGTCGTTCTGTGACAACTACCTCGAACTCGTGAAGATCCGCGCGTACGGCGAAGGTGACGCCGTTGACACGAAGTCGGCCCGCGCGACCTTGACGATCGCGCTCTCGGTACTGCAGCGCCTCTTCGCGCCGATCCTGCCCTACGTCAGTGAAGAGGTGTGGCACTGGTGGCACGACGACTCGGTGCACCTCGCGCCGTGGCCGAGCGTCGAAGAGCTCGGCACGCTCGCGCCGGACCCGGGATCGATCTATCGGCCGGTCTGCGACGCGCTCGAAGCGCTGCGCCGTGAGAAGAGCACCGCCAAGGTCTCGCAGCGCGCCGGGGTCGCGCGTTTCGTCGTCGACGCCCCCGAGGAGTTCGCCGCGGCGTTGCGCGCGAGCGCGAACGACCTCGTGGCCGCGGGCAACGTGCTCGAAATGGTCGTGAACGACGCGAGCGATCTGCGCTTCGAGATAACGCTCGCGACGAGCTAGGCCAACGCCACGTCCGACGCGGCGTCGCGCACCACGACCGCGCCGTCGGTGACCTCGTAGAAGGCGAACTGGTCCCAGGCGCGCGTAAGCGAACAGACGGCTTCGCGCGAGAGATCGCGCAACGCCACGCCGGACTCTTCGGGCCAACGACCCTGGGGGTCGAGCGCCGACGTCTCGAGATAGTCAACACCGCGACCACGCAGAAACGCGCGTAGCGCGACGCGACGTGCCTCATTCTCCTCACTGCTCAACACCCGGGAGTACGGATTGTCCGAGGTGACGACGAAGAACGGGCCGAGTACCGACGCCGCTTCTCTGGCGTCGAGCCACGTGGTGTCGTCTACACGAACGTTGAGACGCGTCGGGGGCACTTGGTAGTTCGCGACGAGTTGGGGTGTCAACGTGGGTCGTGCGTTCACCACGGACGACGCGAAGGCGACCGCCGCGCGCGTCGTCGCGGACGTGCGCGGACTCGCGGTGACGTCGAAGGCGTGTTGGGTGAAGGGCAGTTCGACGTAGTAGACCGGCGCGAAGGCGACGCTACGGTACTTGGCGACGAAGGCGCGCGCGACGTTCACCTCCACCAGGGTGTCGTTCACGCCCTGGACGACGAAGAACGGAGGCGAGTCGGGCTTGATGAGTTCGTAGGGCGACAGCGAGAGGTAGAGGTCCTCGTGACCGGCGTAGGGTACCTGCACCACCCGACGCTCCAACAGCAGACGGATGCCCCGACCCAGTCCGCGCCAGTGCGCCTCGTCGCCCGTCATCTCGAGCACCCCGTAGAACGAGAGCGCGCCGCGCACCGACCAGTCCTCGACGTCACTCATCTCCGGCGGGCGCCAGGTGGGATCCTTCGTGGTGAGCGTGAGCAGCGAGGCCAAGTGCCCACCGGCCGACCCGCCCGCCACCACGACCCGGTCGGGGTCGCCGCCGTAGGTCGCGATGTTCTTCTTGATCCAGCCGAGCGCGCGGGTGGCGTCTTCGATCTGCGCGGGCCAGGGAAAGCGTGGCGCGAGACGGTAGTTGCTCGCGACGACGATCCAGCCGCGACGCACGAACTCGTGCAGCATCGGACGACCCTGCTCACGTTTGTCACCGAAGGTCCACGCGCCGCCGTGCAAGTAGTAGATGACGGGCGCGTCCGCGGGCGTCGTCGAGAGACGCCACACGTCGAGACGATGGCGCTCGAGCGGTCCGTAGACGAGGTTGCGATGGAGCTGCATGTCGCGGGGATGAAACGGGATCAAGAGCGCCGTGCGCCACCAACGACCAAAGACGTCGTCGTTGGCGCGAGGCACCTGCAGTGGGCGATCGGGCGCGGACTCCATGGCCCGTCGAACGATGGTTCTCGACAGGAAAAGTATCAGGATCAGGGCGAGGTTCTCGAGGACGGCGACGCCCGCGACGACGAGGACGAGGACGCTGAGCCAGTGCGTCGTGGGCCAGCCCCACCACCAGAGCAGCCCCAGCAACAGCCCCTGCACGAAGATTCCCTGACCCGCCAGCTCGCCGGCCGCCCAGCCCACCGGGTAGGCGAGCGCCGCGAAGAGGCCCCGTCGACCCGGGCGAAGCGCCGTGGCCGCCGACAGCACCAAGAAGGCGCTGGCGAGCGCGACGAAGTAGGCCATCCCCTTATTCTGACTGTTCTTCGCGACAACGTGCCGTCCTATGCTCGACACCGTGTCAACCTGGCCCGCCGCGCTTGAAAAACTGCGAGGGACGCTCGGGCTCTGGACCATGACGCTCGACGCGCTCGCCCCGCGCCAGAGCGCGGAGGTGGCCCAAGAGATCGAGTCGCTCGGCTACCGAGCGCTCTGGATTCCTGAGGCCTGGGGTCGCGAGGCGTTCACCAACGCGTCGCTCCTGCTGTCGTCGACGACCTCACTCGTCGTCGCGACCGGCATCGCCAACATCTGGGGACGCGACGCCGTCACCGCCGCGAACGGAGCGAAGACGCTCACGGCCGCCTACGACGATCGATTCGTGCTGGGACTTGGGGTCAGTCACGAACCCTTGGTCCAGCGTCTACGCGGTCACGAGTACGCGGCACCGCTCAGCGTCATGGAATCGTTCCTCCTCGCCATGGACAAGGCCCCCATGTTCGCCGAGGAGGGCTCGACGCGCGTCGCGCGCGTGCTCGCGGCGCTCGGTCCCAAGATGCTCGGTCTCGCGGCGAGTCTCGCTGACGGTGCGCACCCGTATCTCGTCACGCCCGAACACACCCAGCGCGCGCGGGCGCTGTTGGGCGACAAGTTCTTAGGCGTCGAGCAGTCGGTCGTCCTCGGACAGAGTCGCGAAGAGTTCCTGCGACGAGCGCACGAGCACCTCGCGTTCTACACGGGACTCGAGAACTACCGCAACAGTTGGCGTCGACTCGGCTTCGCTGACGAGGACCTCGTTCGCGGTGGATCGGACCGACTCTGTGACGCCATCGTCGTGCACGGTGACGAGGACGCCGTGCACGCGAGGGTGCGCGCGCACCGCGACGCCGGCGCCGATCACGTCTGCCTCCAAGTGCTCGGACAGAGTCGTGAAACGCTTCCCCTCGAGGAGTGGCGCCGACTCGCCAGAAGCTCGTAGCGCGATCGACGTCGCGCGCCACTCGCGCGTTGTTTCCATTCAGTTCGGTCTATCCGAACACAGGTAATTCTTTCCAAGTTTGAACACGTACGGCGACGCCAACGAGTAATTTCACATGATGGTCAATGCCGCGCGGAGTCACTCCGCGAGTGACGCACTCATCGAAGCCACGTCACGCCACCTCTGGAATGAAGACGAGAGCGAACTTCGCGTCTTGGACATTTGCAAGGAGACGAATCTCAGTACCAGCGTCATCTACGGGCACTTCGGCTCACGTCAAGGGCTCATCAACGCGTCGCTCCTGCACATCTTCGCGCTCGTCACCGACGAGATCATCGAGAACCTCTTGGCGACGGCGTCAAAATCGATCTCGTCGGGCTCGTTCGTGGACACGCTCTTCACGTTGTTCACCGACGTCGACTACCAAGAGCGTCATCACCGCCAACGCCAGATGTTCTTTCGTGTTTCGGCGACCGCACTCGCACGACCGAGCATTCGACCAGGCTTTCTCGAACTCTACGGGCGCTACATCGAGCGCGTGGACGTCGTCTACCAGGACCTGCTCGACGGAGGGCAGTTGGGCCAGGGGCTCTCGGCCCACCAGTGGGCGTTGTTCTTCGAGGGTCAGATGCTCAGTCGGGTCTTTCACGACCTCTCGTCCACCTGGCACAACCAGGACGATTGGCTAGGCAGCACGCACCAGATGTTGAGCGCGATGAACCGCGAGAACAACTCCTAAACCTTCGACTGACTTTGCCATGACTGACCGACCTTCGCCCTACGGGCGCTCGTCGGGCCCCAAGATCACGACACCGTCACGACCCGAGGATCCCCGGATCGCCCTCACCAGCAGCGCCACCATGCCCAGCCACGCGAACTCCACGAAGCCAATCCCGATCCAGCCAAACGTGATCATCAAGAGTCCGACGAAGAATCCCTTGAGGATGCCGAAGTGGATCATGCAGGCAATCTCCAACGGGAACCACGCGAAGAGCCAGCTCACCAAGGGGGCCACGATCACCGCGCCCACACGACGGCGCCAGCCGAGGTAGACGCCGAGAAGTGCTGAAACGCCGAAACCGAGCCAGGTGATGCTGGCCGACGGCGCGACCACCTCGAGGAAGAGCACGACCGTCATCGACAGAGCCCACAGGACCATGGGAACGGAAACGTTGGTGCGCGCACGCTCGCGAAACTGGATGACAACACCACTCACGCCCCCAACCTAGCGATTCTCTCGTTTCCCTGGGCGATGGTCACGATACGCTGGCGAAATGTCCAGCGGCGTCCTCGCGTTACTCGGTTCGGGCGAGACGGCGCCGGGGATGACCAAGGTGCACCGCGAGATCTTGGCACCCTTCACCTCGCTCGACGCGGTGAATCTCGACACCGCCTACGGCTTTCAACTGAACGTTCCCCAGATGAGCGAGAAGCTCGAAGAGTACTTCAACGTCTCGCTGCAGACGAAGCTCACCACGCTGCACTTCCCCTCCTACGACAGGGCCAGCGAACTCGAACGCACCCTCTTCAAGCAACAAGTTCGCCAGGCCAACTACGTCTTCGCGGGGCCCGGGAGTCCCACCTACGCGCTCGCCCAGTGGTTCCCACTGCACCTGGGCGACGACCTACTCGACGTGCTCGACCACGGGGGCACGCTCTGTTACGCCTCCGCGGCGGCGCTCACCCTCGGGGCCTTCACCGCGCCCATCTACGAAATCTACAAAGTCGGCGTCGAAGAGCCTCGGTGGCGCGAGGGACTGAACATCCTCGCGTCGATCGGACTGAACTGCGTCGTGATCCCCCACTTCGACAACAACGAGGGGGGCAACTACGACACCCGGTTCTGCTACCTGGGTGAGAAGCGACTCCTTCAACTCGAGGGCCAGCTCCCCGACGGCGTCGCCACCCTCGGCGTGGATGAACACACGGCGTTGATCCTTGATCTGACGAACGACACCGTGACGGTGAGGGGCCGTTCGAACGGCTACTGGCGTTTGAGGGGCGAGACGACGGTGCTGGCCAACGGAGCGACGACGAGTCTCGACTCCCTTCGCTCGCTCGTTCCCACCCGCACCCAACCGATCCCGAGCGCGCCGGGGACGTCGGCGCTCGGGCCCGTGGCGTTGGGCGAACTCGCCGCCAAGGGCGGAGAGTCGAGCCTCGAGGCGCTGGCGCAACTCGTCCAACTCGCGAGCACCGGCGGCGAGGGCTTCATCGACCCCACCTCGCTCGTCGAAGGAGTCTTGAGCGCCAGAGTCAGCGCACGAGCGAGCGGTCAGTACGAACTCGCCGACGAACTGCGAGAGGCGCTCCTGAAGGCCGGCGTCGACGTCCAAGACGGCCCCGATGGCACGACCTGGTCGCTGCGGGACGCCACCTGAACCGACCCGTCGAACACCACTGTTCGCACTTTTCACTTCACCACAGAACTGCGAATGCCCCCTCCGAGAAGAGGGGGCATTCGAGAGAACGTCGATGGACGGTCTAGCGCAGGCTGTACCTCACCGCGGTCCGCTTGCCGTTCGCCAAGATAATCGTGAAGGCGTGTACACCGGGCCTCACGCCACCACCAACAAAGATGAACACAACGAGCGCGTGGCCGGTGTCGCGAATAACCCTCGTTGATATTCCCCCAACGTTACTGATGACCCTGGGCCGTCCGTAGAAGCCCGAGCCGGTGATCGTCGCCCTGTTGGTCCTACCAGGGAACACGGCACCTATGACGCGGTAAGCCTTGAACGGGAGGATGAACGTCACCTTCGTGGCGGGCGAAGAGGCGGCGATGTACGTCGTGTCGCCGGCCTTCGTCGCGGTCACGGTGCACGCGCCCGCTCGCCTGGCGGTGAGTGCGTTACCCGTTAAGGTGCATACAGCCGTCGAGCCAGCGGCCAGCGTCCAGGTCACCGCACCGGTGCCCGTTCCGCCAGCGATCGCGAGCCTGAGCGTGGCGCCGGCGGTTCCCTTAAGGGTTCGTACCGTCACCGCCGCTTGGGGCGTACCGACCGACGTGGTGTGCGTCGCGGCGGTCAGTGTTCTGGAGGAGTCCGTAGCGGTGAGTACACAGGCGCCCGTCGCGTTGATGCTAAGGGCGCTGAACGTCGCGACACCGGCGAAGGCCGCTGCCGTCGTTGTCCCGCCAAGGGCGCACGTCGACGTGATCGCGATTGTGTCCGACGATCCGAGGCCCGTGGTCTCAACGTTCCCGTTGGCGTCTTCGACCGAAGCGCGAAAGGTCGCCAGTATCGTTGAGGCGGTCGTTTCAGTGGCCGGTGGTGCCGTCGTAAAGACGACCTGGGTCGCCGCACCCGCGGTGACCAATATTACGGTGCTCGTCGCTACTGCCAGCACCCTCGTCGTGTCCGTTGCCACCAGCTGGCAGCTGCTGCCAGTTTTGATGGTCAATGCGGCAAAGGTCGCGACGCCCCCGACGGCGGCCACGCTCGTTGTGCCGGACAGCGTGCACGTCGAAGTCAGCGTGATGACGTCGGTCGAGCCAGTCCCCGAAGTGATGGGGATGCCGTTACTTTCTTCGACCGAGACCGCAAAGGAAGGTAGGACCGCCCCAGCTGCGACAGTTAAAGCGGGCTGAGGTGTAAAGCCGACTTCGGCTGGCGTCGTGGTCGCAAGCGTCACCGTACTTGTCACAGTGGTCACACTTCCGTTACTTGTGTCCGTCGCCAGCACGGCGCAAGCTGAACCGCTGGTGAAGTCGACCGCACTGAATGTTGCTACGCCGGAACTCGCTGCGCCAGCGTCGTTACCAGCAATGACGCACCCGGCAGTCGGCGAAGTGAGAGTAATCGTGTCACCAGAGGAAGTTACGTTGCCGTAGGTGTCTTCAACTGAAACTTTGAATTGCGTCAGCGTGACGCCGACGGTGCCTGTAACGGGGGGAGCGGGTGTGTACACAAGTTTACTTTCACCGGCCGCGTTTACCGTGAAAGAGTTACTCTGCACTGTCGCCCCATTGTTTGGGCTCGTTACATCAGTCGCGGTCAATGTACATGTACTTCCCAGTTTGACATACACCCCGGTAAACGTGGCATTCCCACTTCCATCCGTGACTTCGCTCGGATTCGCAGGGTTGAGGGTGCACGTTGACGTGATGTTGATGGTGTCACCCGCAGGAGTAGGCGCAACATTAACGACGAAGTTGAAGCCAGCACCTGCCGTCTGCGTAGGTATTGATGCCGAAAAAGTAAGCGTGCCTGCCGCAGAAGCCGGGGAAACGGCGACGAACGCCAGACCGGCCACCATGAGAGCTGACGTCGCTACAAGAGCCACGAGGGACCTCATCGTTGATCGAAGCCCTACTTTACGGTTCACTAAGTTCTTCATTGGATTTCCACCTTTTGCACTGCCCGTCAGGTTCGAACACCTAAACATGTGCCTAATGGGTACTAACAACAGCATAGGTAAGCGGATGCGCGTATCCCTTTGCCGTTGTGTTACAGTTCGCAAATTTTTCGGAAGTGCGTTGCATACGTGACTCGTCGAATGGGCACAGCACTGAACTTTGAAGACGAACGACGAATTCTCGACTTTTCAACAATCTCCGCACAAGAACTCGAAACGCGCTACGACAATTCCATTCGGGCCACTCGGTAATGAAGCGGACGGGAAAATAAGGAAGGCCCCCTCTTTCGAGGGGGCCTTCCTTAGATACTGCTTGGAGTGAAGTTACTACCGGATTGAGTAGTGCGTCCGGCCTGTCTTACCGTTCGCCAAGCGGACGGTAAAGACGTGCGTACCCTTGCGGGTTCCAGCCCTAGTCGACACGTGAATGACGAGCAAGTGACCGTTGTCCTTCGAAACCGTGACCCTGGTACCAGGGGCATTGCTGGTGATCCGTGGCTGGCCGTAGAAGCCAACACCTGAGATCACCATCAACACGGTCTTGCCGGGTATGGCGTAGCCGTGCGCACCCGCGACACGGAAGGCCGCAGGCTTCTTCGTCGACGAAGCGGGCAGGACCACGGCCGACGTGGCCGATCCCCCGTCAAGGTTCGTCACGACCAAGCTGGACGCCGTGGTGCCCACTACGCCGAAGGTGCAGGACACCGTAATCGACGTGGCGGACACAACAGTTGCCGAGCCACAGGTGGCGTTCGACGTAGCCGATACCACCGCACCGGTCGCAAAGCCCGTGCCAGTGACGGTGATGGCGTTGGTCGCGCTGGCGAGGACTGGCGTTGGCGACACGGCGGTCACCGTGGGTCCAGCGTCAATGGTCAGACCAGCGGGAGCAACCGCGGGAACCTTGATGACTCCGCCGTCAGGGTTGGTCACGGTGTAGCCGTCGACCAAGTTCGCGTCAGGAGAGACGATCGCCACGGAAGCGGTGATCTGCGTGCCGAGAGTGTTCACCGCGGTCACCTTGGCCGTGACGCTCGCGTCAGCAACAGCGCTGCCGTTCGCGAAGGCCGTAACCGTAGCACCGGTCTGAAGACCGCTGCCGTTGATGGTGATCGTCTGCGCCGTAGCGCCAACGCCCACACCCGTCGTGCCCGTTGCGTAGGTGATGGAGGTCACCGTCGGAGCGGCGTCAACACCAAGAGCGAACGGAGCCGAGTTCTCGGTGGCGCCGTAAGCATCAGTGCTGGACGCCATCAACGTGTCACCGTTGTCAAGACTATTTGGTGCAGCCGTCACGACAAAGTTCATCGAGGTAGCACTCACGTACTGTCCCGTGCCAGCCAACGTACCAGCGCCAACGTGGGTCACAGTTAAGACGGACGTGTTGTTAAAGCCCGTGCCCGTAAGGGCAATAACCGTGCCGATCGGTGCGCCAACAGCGAGAGCTGCGGGCAGCGCCGAAACAATCGACGGACCGTCCACCGTGAAGGCGCTCGCGAGAGAACCAAGAGCAGTGCCGTTCGCCAGCAGGGCCGTGTGGGCACCCGCGGTCGTTCCAGTCCCCACCGTGATCACACAAGTGACCGACGTACCGGTCGAGCCGTTGATGCAACTCGAGATCACGGCGGCGGTGTCGTGCGTGTTGGCCGTGCCGTACTCCGTGTAAAGGGGAGCAGTCGTGTACTGGCTGAATCCCGTACCCGTGAACGTCACCGTCGTGGCAGCCGCGCCCGCAACAAGGGCGGGGCTTGCACTCAGGCTTGAGGCGGTGATTACTGGCGCCAAGAGACTCGACTGACCGATACCAAGAGCACCCGTGGCCGTGTAGGTCGCACCGTTGTCTCCAGCTCCCGTATTGGAAATGGTGACGTCAACGTTGCCAGCGGTCGCGGCCGAAGTGACCGTGACTTGGAAGGTCGCCGTGGTGCCACTAGTGACACTGGTCGAGTTGGCGACCACCGAGACACCGGTCGTAACGGGTATTGAGACCACCGCTCCGGACTGGAAACCAGCACCCGAAAGTGTGATCGTCGTGGTGGAACTCGCCCCCGGAATCGGAAGAGCCGACGGGCTCAACGTGGTGATCCCGTTACCGAGCACCGTGAAGATCGCGCCCGAAGTGTAAACGCCACCGTCAGGGTTGACAACCGTCATGGTGTACGTACCCGGTGTGGCCGGACTCCCGTTCGTGGTGTTCTTAGGAGTGATCTGCAGTGAAAGGCTCGAGGCGGGCGCCGCGACCGTACCGGCCGTGGGTGTGACTACCACATCCGCGCCCGAGATCGAAGTGCCGTCAACCGTGCTCGTCAGACTCACCACAGGTGTTCCGACGAAACCAGAGCCCGTCGCTACGGTGGCCACCGGGGTAAAGCCCGTGGTGTCAGCGACCGACGAAACACTCAGCGACGAGATCGAGGCCGTGGCGTTCACCGTGAACGCTCCGGCCAGCGTTTCCGTGCCGGCGTTG